>Ga0214921_10000581_pt1 | contig 67300 bp, 47 predicted proteins | sample LL1505_MetaG_FD_177992 | JGI IMG/M metagenome (GOLD analysis project Ga0214921, IMG submission 177992) | Freshwater microbial communities from Lake Lanier, Atlanta, Georgia, United States - LL-1505 | ecosystem: Environmental > Aquatic > Freshwater > Lake | place: USA: Georgia | collected... | reverse complement strand
TCGGGGTTACCCCGTACCGTCTCGCCGGACGTTCGCCTCCGCCCTCCAGGCTTCGGCTCACTCGGATTTGCCTGCGCTGCGCCATCCATGGCTTCGCTGGTCAAATACGCCGGCTCAACGGTAGGGGTAACCCCGAGCCTCCCGTATTGGAGTTGAGGAGGCTTCGGGCTTCCCGTGTCCCGCTCGCCGGCGTATATGACCTCTCTCCCTCTCCCTCTGGGAGAGGGCCGGGGTGAGGGTGCTTTCGTCGCGCAACAGAAGGCACCCTCACCCGGCCTTCGGCCGGCCTCTCCCAGCGGGAGAGGCGAGATCCTGGAGGGCGAAGGCGAACGTCCGGCGAGCGGGATATGGGGAGCCCGAAGCCGGCGCGCTTCCAACGAGACGAACGTCCGGCGAGACGGTACGGGGTAACCCTGAGCCGGCGTCGCGTCAGAAGATCTACGAACTGCTGCTCCGCTACTTCCGGCGGCGGCGCGGGCGTGATCGCGGAGCTTCCTGACGTGGGCTCGAGCCGAAGAAGAATTGCTCGGCTTCCCACGTCGGCTCGCCGGTGTGCTCGACGCGAGGTTCAGGTGCCGGCTGTGGCGCCGGGGCCGGCTTCGGCCGCGGCTTGGGGGCGAGCCCGCGCTCGGCCGCGGCGATGCGGGGTGGGCGCTCGCGCGTCCGTTGCCACGGTGCGGAGGGGTCGCTCAGCGAGCGGACGTGGGCGCCTGCTTCGGTGAAGATCGTGGCCACGTGGGCGTGGCAGGTGAGCACGAGCATCTGCCGCTCGCCCGGTTCGTCGGCCACGAATTCCACGAGCACGCGGGCCGCGGCTCGGGCTCGGGCGTCGTCGAAATTCACGAGCGCGTCGTCGATCACAACGGGCAGCCGCACGCCGTGCCGTTCGAGATCGCGCACGAGGGCGAGCCGGAGGGCGAGGAAGACCTGCTCGCGGGTGCCGCGGCTGAGCCGGTCGGGACTCCAGGGCAGGCCTTCGGAGTCGTGCACCTCAAGGCGGGCTTCGTGGATCGAGGTGGTGATCGACGTGTAGTGGCCCTCGGTGAGCCGCGTGAGCCAGCGCGAGGCTTCGCGCAGGACGGCCGGCTGGTGGTCGCGGGCGAACGATGCCCGGGTCTCTTCGAGGAGAAACGCGGCTTTCTCGAGCAGTCTGCGGCGGTGCAGATGCCCTTCGAGCTCCTGTTCGATTTCGGCGATCTCGAGCTGCACGCCCTCTGTCGAACGGTCGCGCGAGGCTGATTCCACGCGGGCTGCGGCCGCGCGGCGGCGGTCGGCCGCACGCGAGGCGGCCTCGGCGGCCTCCGTAGCCGCGGCATGCGCCTCGGCGAGACGCTGATCGAGCGAGACGGCGCCGGCTGACGCGAACCAGGCGGCGAACTCCTCGGCGTGCGGCACGCGGCGGCGGGCGTCGAGCCAGGCGGCCTCGGCGGCCTGGCTCAGGCGGCGGGCGTCGTCGATGAGCGGCCGGCGGTCCACGCGGGCGAGAAACTCGGGCTCCGTGGCGACGCCCCAGCGGGCGATGATTTCGTGCACCCGTTTCTCCGCGAGCGTCACGCGGCGCAGGGCGGCCCGATGGTGCTCGCGGGCCTTGATCAGCTTGCGCTGCAGGCGGCCGCGGGTGACGTGGGCGGCGGCTTCGCGGTCGAGCCGGTCGCGGAGCTGTTCGAGCTGCTCGAGCGGGCTGCCCTCGGGCAGCATGTCGCACTCCACCATCACCGCCTCGATCCGGTGGCCGAGGGTGGCCAGTTCCTCACGCCGCAGGCGAGCTTCGTCGGACGCGCGGCGGCGCTCGTCGTCGAGGCTCACGAGCGTGTGGCGGTGGCGGGCGATGGCGCGGACGTCGCTCGTGGTGAGCGTCGTGGGCAGGCCACGCTGTTCGAGCGAGCGCCTCCAACGGCTGCGGGCGGCGGCCCGATGGGCGACCGCCTGGGCGAGGGTCTGCTCGGCCACGGTCACCCGGTCGGCGAGCACGTGGAGCGAACCCTCGCGGCCGGCCAAGTCCTCGAGCCGCTCGACCTCCGCCTGGGCGAGCGCGGCCCGCCGCTCGAGCGACGCGCTGATCTCGCCCGGCAGCCGCTCGGCCGTCAGGCGGCCGGTGTCGATCCGTTTGTCGAGCGCGGCACATTGAGCGAGCAGGTCGGTCCGCTGCTTGTGGACCATCTCGTGCTGCTGCCGGGCCGCGTCGAACCGGCTCGAGGCCGAGCGATCGAGCGACCAGGTGGCCACGCTCGCCAGGCCCGTGCCGGCGAGGCCGAGCGCTGCGAGCGCGTAGGCGAGCGAGCCGGTGACGGCCGCGGGCAGGAGCAGCCCCGAGAGCAGCATGCCGGCGCCGAGCACGAACACGGCGCCGAGCCCGATCAGCCAGCCGACCGGGAGGAGCTGGGCTTCGCGGCTCGCGGCAACTTCGCGGTCGATACGGGCGAGCGCCTTGTCGAGCTCCGCGAGCTGCTCGCCGGCGACGAGCCGGTTGCGGTAGAGGGCCACGCGGCCGCTCACCTCTTCGATGGCGGCGGCGATCGGCAGGCCGAGGCCGGAGCCGGCCGCGGCGATCGAGCCCTTCGTGGTGTCGAGGCTGCCCTGCACGTCGGCCACGTGGCGCCGCGCCGCTTTCAATGCCGCAGTCGCAGCGCGGTAGTCGCGGCCCCGTGCCTTGAGCGGCCCGAAGGACTGCGTGAGACCCACCGGCAGCGGCGACTCCGCCAGCGACTCGGGCGACTGGCCGAGGGCGCGGTCGGGGGCGATGAGCCGCACCAGCCCGGCGGCGCCGAGCGCCTCGCCAAACCGTCGGGCCGACTGCCGCGCGGCCGACTCGGCCCGCGCAAGATCCGCCGTGAGCCGTTCGAGCCGCGGCTGCTCGTCACACACGCCGACGATCGTGGCCCGCTTCTTGCGCACGACCGTGTCGGCGGCCAGTGCCGCCAGATCCTTGGCGAGGCGGCTCCGCACGCGCTTCCGCTTGCGGGCCAGCCGGGCGAGGTGATCGCGATGCTTCGACGCCAGTTCCCACGCGTCGTAATCGGCGTGGATCGCGGGGGTCGCCTCGAGCTCGGCGAGCACCGCGGCCGACCGCACCCGCTCGGCATGCAGCGGAGCGAGCGGCAGGAGGGCGCGGATCTTCTCCTCGTCGACGAGGGCGGCCTCCGCGCGGGCTTCGCAGGCGGTCACGTCGGCTTCGAGACGGGCGAGTTCGAGGGCCAGGCTCCCGGCCTCGAGCGCGGGGGCGTTCATCGCTGCGAGCCGGGCGTGGGCGGCCGTGCGCCGCTGGCGGAGCGCCTCGACCGGCGACACTTCGGGATCGTTCGAGTCGAGCCGCTCGACGGCCGACCGCAGGTTGGTGAGCACGAGCGCCACCTTCGAGCGGTCGAGCCCGCTGGCGAGTTCGTAGAGCCGGCTGCCGCAGCCGTCGGCGTCGAGCGTGCGCAATTCGTGGAGCTCGTCGAGCCCGAATGCCATCACGGCCGTGAAGGTCCGTTCATCGATCTCGCCGGTGAAATCCCGCAGAAACAGCGGGGCCGCCGACGAGCCATCCGCGTCGAGCACGCTCATGGCGTCGGCCAGCGGCAGCGAGTCTTCCACGGCATAGCTCGTCGCCGTGAGCCGCTCGAGGTGCGGCCCTTCGTGGCGGCGTTCGATCGCGATCTGCCGCCCGTCGAGGCCCGCGCGAGCAATCAGCCGGCCGCCACAGGGACGGTTTGGGTCGAGCACGCCGCGGCGAAACAGGCTGCCGAATCCGAAGAACACGCCGCGTACGAACTCGAGCAACGAGGTCTTGCCCGTCTCGTTCGTGCCGTGCAGCACCTCGACGCCGTTGCCGAGGCCGTCGATCGTGACGTTGCCCAGCCCGCCAAAACGGTCGATTTCGATGCGTTCGATGATCATGTCGACTCCAGCAGTTCGAGCGCGAGCCAGCCAGCTTCCCGCGGCACCGCGGTGGCCTCCTGCCCTTCCATGTCGAGCACCAGTTCGGCGACGCCGGCTGCGAACGACGCCGCGCCGCCGGCCTTGGCGGCCGAGGCGTTGCGCACCAGCGCGTCGGGCGCCTCGCCGCGGTCTGCCTCGATGTCGTGGCACCAAGCGCGAAACGTGCGCGGGTCGTAGAGTTCGCGCACGCGGGCCATCGTCTCGGCGTTGATCTCCGCCACGTGCACGCGCCGCGTGATGCTGCCGCCGCAGTCGATCGCACAGCGCACGATCTGGAGCGGCGCACGGGCGTCGATCGACATCCCCTCCAAAGCCGACCAGATCGTGGTGGCGAGATCTTCGTCGTCGCCCGAGAGCGACGTGATCGAGATCGTGCGCCAGGCGACGTGGTGCGTCGGCACCTCCTTCCAGTCGCCGCGCCATTCCGACCGCGGGTCGGCGAGTGTGTAGGGCGGCGCGGCGAAAGTGGCCCCGGTCGGCAGCGGCTGGGTGAGCGTGACGGCGATACAGGCGCCAGCGGCCGCCTCGCGGTCGCTGCGAGCCTGGAGCGGAGGCACGTGGTGCACGCCCGGCGGCACGGGCTGCAGCCGCCGCGAGCCCCACACGAAGAGCGTGCCATGCTGGCCCCACGCGCCCACCGGCAGCGGCGAGGGCAGGCCGTGAGACACCGTCGGCTCGCCGTGGAGCGAGGTCCAGGCGTCGTCCCAGCCGAGCACGATCCGGCGCTGGGCGGGCAGAAGCGAGGAATGCGCCGAGGCGAACGACGGCGGCATGTGGCTCGCGGCATGGGCGTGGCCACGGGCCGAGCAGATTTCGAGCGCGAGCCCGCGCAGGTCGAGCCGCAGCGGCGACACCGGCGTGACGAAGGCGAGGCCGGCCGGTTCGGCGAGCGCGCGGGCGACGTTGGCCACGTCGGCCGGTTCGTCGGCCACCCACACCGTGCGGCAGCCGTCGGCCGCGAGGGCCACGATCTGGTCACGCACGGCCGCCGCCTGCGCAGGGCTGGCCCGCACGGGGTCGAGCGTGTTGCCGAAGAGCACGAGCGCCGCCGCGCGTGTCTGCCGGGCCGCCGCCACCGCGGCGCGGAAGGCGGCGAACGGCGCGTCGGCGACCGCTTCGGCCACTGCGTCGGGGGCGTTTTTCGGAACGGGGATTGGTCGATCGAGCGCCGCGTCGAACGCGAACACGAGGTCTGCCACGGCACGTGCCTCCTTGTCATGCCCCGCGTGGGCCGCCACGACGCGGCCGCAGGGCCGTCGTCTTAAGGCGACGATCACCCCTTCGCCGATCCATGGCAAGGGAATCCGGGAAAGATGGGGGCAATGTAACGCCCGCCCCCAGCTCACTCCAAGGTCAAAACTACGCGGCTTTCGACCGGCTGTGGAGCGTCCTCGGTGCGCCGGCTCGGGGTTACCCCGTACCGTCTCGCCGGGCGGCAGGGCCGGTGACAACCACCCGCATTCGGAGCCGGCGGTACGCTGCTTCATCGCCGAGGGCGATCGCTAGTCCATTCTCAACTTTGATGGTGCGCTCGGTGTAAGCCGCGTATCTGCCCGTCGGCTCTTCCGCATCGCACCGACCGTCTCCGCCGAACGTTCTCGGCGCCTACGAGTATGGGAGGCGAGGGGTTACCCCTACCGTTGAGCCGGCGTATTTGACCAGCGAAGCCATGGATGGCGCAGCGCAGGCAAATCCGAGTGAGTGGAGGCCTGGAGGGCCGGAGCGAACGTCCGGCGAGACGGTACGGGGTAACCCCGAGCCGGCGCGCCTCATGCAGCGAACTGTCCCACGTTGGAGCGTGCGCTGCCTTTGGCTGTGCGTCAGGTCGTGAGCACTGGGGGCGACGCGGCGAAGGCGGTGGCGAGCGCGAGGAGCCACGATCCGGGGGCGGTGGCATCGCGAGCCGGGCCGATCGCCACGATCACACGGCTGCGCAAGAGCACGCCCTTCTCGACGGCCGTCGGAAAGAGCCGTGCTGCGATGCGTACGCGCCCGGCGTCCACGCGGGCGGTCGCGCCGCGGGCGTCGTCGGGATGCACGAGAAATACCACGGCCAGGTCTCCCGGCCCCGAGACGAGAAAGCCATGGGGTTCTCGATCGGGCGCCAGCGAGAATTCGAGGTGGCCTGCGCGATAGGCGACCGGCACGATGCTGTCGCCTGCGACGTCGGCGCTGACGCTGATCTGCGGCATGCTTTCGAGGAGCGCCGTCTGCGCGGAGACGACGACCTCGCGGCACCACGCGTCGACTGTGGCGTCGAGCCAGGCGGGCTGGGCCCGCCACATGGCCGTCGCCCGCAACCGCCCGCCGTCGCGGGTCTCGTAGACGGCCGTGACGTCGGAGCCACGGCACCAGGCGTCGGCGCACGCGCAGGCTGGGTCGAGTTCGACGCCCAGAAGCCGGTCGGGCTCCGCGGCACCGGGCCGGACGACGGCCAGACCACTCTGCGGGGCGGCAAGATCGATCACCGACGACACGCCGCCTGCCGTGCACGAAGCCCGCTCGGCGGCGAGCGACCAGGCGACCGCGGATGGAGATGCGTTCATGCTGCTATGATCCGGCGACATTCCTGACGAACGGTTCACGTCTGATCCGAACCGAAGCACTCCTACGAACCGAAGCACTGGGGCCGCGGATTGTACCCGCGACCGCGGAGTGAGGCTGAAGCATGCCGGATGAGCTCCACGTTTGCGAGGCGGCCGCGCGGGCCGGCGGGCGGGTGCTCGCGGACTGGCGGGGCCGATTCGGCGTCTCGAAGAAGGGACAGCGCGACTACGTCACGGAGGCCGACTTCGCCGCCCAGCGTGAGATCAGGCGGATCGTGCTCACGGCCTTTCCCGAGCACGGCTTTGTCGGCGAAGAGACCCTGCCCGACGTCGAGCCGGCTCACGATTCGGCCTCTGGGCTTCGGTGGATCGTCGATCCGCTCGACGGCACCACGAACTACGTCCACGGCTTTCCGGCCTATTGCGTGTCGGTGGCGCTGGCCCGCGGCGACGACCTGCTCGTGGGCGCGATCTATGATCCGGAACGCGATGAGTGCTTCACGGCCCGGGCCGGCGGCGGCGCCTTTCTGAATGGCCGGCCGATCCGGGCGCGGGAGACGAGCGACGTGCTCGACGCGCTCGTGGCACTGAGTTTTCCACCGCACGTGTCGGTCGACTCCGGTGCGGTCGCCGATTTTCTGGCCGTGGTGTCGCACGTGCATTCCGTGCGGCGCACCGGCTCGACGGCGATCAATCTCGCGTATGTCGCCTGCGGCCGGCTCGATGCCTTCTGGGTGCGCGCTATCAAGAGTTGGGACGTGGCCGCCGGGCTCTTGCTGGTGGCGGAAGCCGGTGGGGCCGTGGGCCCGTTCGCGGGCGGACCTCCGGGACCCGTGTCGCTCGATCGGCCCGTGTTCATCGCCGCCGCGACCCCGGCCCTGCTCGAGCGCGTGCGCGGACTGCTCCCCCCGGAAGCGGTCTGAGATCGCGATTGTGCGGGTCGTGCGGGATGCACCGGGCCGGCGGATGACGAAACCGCGTGCGTGAAGGGAGGTTGCGAACTAAGGTCGAGGGGACGGATCGCGCGGCCCGGCCCCCGGTTCGCCTTCGGCACCACCGTTTCGCACCCTCGATGCAGCCACTGTTCCACCACTCGCTGTTGACCGCCTTCGTAACGGCCGTTGCGATCCTCGCGGGTGCCGCGGCGGGTGGCGCGGAACCTGCGCCCGCCGTGAAGGAGGTCGAGCCGGAGATTTTTTACCTGCGCGACGACGGTGGCCGGCTCGTGCCGGTGCCCGGCTTCCGCTATCGAGACTTCGTCGATCTGCTGCGCTTGAAAGATGGACTGCCCGGTCTGCCGCAGCCGCCGGCAGCCGTGCTCGAGTGGATCGAAGTCGACGGGGATCTCACGGCGCACGATCGCCACACCTGCCGGCTCACGGTCACGCTTCGGCTCCGGCAGATCCGCAGCGGCTGGGCCAGGCTGCCGCTGGCCCTGGGCGGCGTCGTGCTCACGGCGTCTCCCGAACACGAGGGCGAGGGTCGCTGCATCGTCGATGCCGATGCCAAGACGCGGGGCTACGACGTGTGGCTCGAGGCGGCGGCCGATTCGCAGCACACCGTGACGCTCGTCGGCGAGGTGGCCGTCGGCCGCAGTCCCGCAGCCGATTCGATGCAGCTCGATCTGCCGCAGGCGACGGCGTCGGTCGTGCGGCTACGCACGGAGCGGCGGTCGCCCCGCGTCGATATCCGGCCCGCAGGCCCCGCACCGCGAATTGTACCCGCCGCCGGGGCTGACTCCGGCAGCGTCGTCGAGTGCAACGGGATTTCGGGCGTGGTCGAGATCGTCGTCGCCGACGAGCGCGAAAGCGATCGGCCGGGCGATGCTCCGCCGCACGCCGACGTGGAGAGTCTGGTGCGGATCGATGGCACGATCGCCAGAACTACGGCCACCGTGCGGCTCGAAGGACTGCCTGCCGGCATGCGCGAGGTGCGGATCGCCCTCCCGCCGCGCACGCGGCTCGAAGCCGTGGCCGACCCCGCCGCGCTCGTGCGCGTCGGCGGAGACGACGAACATCCGGAGGCCCTCGTGCGGATCGAGCCCGACTTCGCCGGGCGGGCCGTCGTGGAGCTGACGTGCGAACGACCCATCGACGCGACGGGAGCGGCGGCCTTCGATCCGATGGGATTCGCCGTCGCCGGCGTGCCCGCGTGGCGGCAGCGCGGTCGCGTGAGTCTCGTCGTGGAGGGTGACTGGCAGGTCGACTGGGACGACCTCGGGGGAAGTCGGCGTGTCGACCCACCGGTGGCCGCGCGCCGGCCCGGCTTCATCGCGGCGTTTTCCTACGATGCACAGCCCGTGCGACTACCGCTCCGCGTGCAGCGGCGCGGCAGCCGTGTCGTGATCGAGCCGGCCTACCGCTACGACATCCGGGCCACCCGCATCGATCTCGTCGCCACCCTGCGGGTGATCGTTCGCGGCGCGCCGGTCTCGCGGATGACGCTCGGCCTCGAGGGCTGGAGCGTCGACGACGTCGGCCCACCGGGCATCGTCGACGCGGCCGCCGTCGTGAGCAGCAGCGGCAGCATCGTGATTCCGTTCGTGCAGCCGTTGTCGGGCGAGACGACCGTCGACGTGCGGTGCAGCCTGCCGGTCGATCGCGCCGCCACCGCCGTCGGCTGGAAGCTGCCCGTGCCCAAGGCCGACCTCGTGGGGCCGGCGGTGGTGACGATCGCGTCGGACAGTGACATCGAGGTGCTGCCCGAACAGGCTGTGATCACCGGGCTCGTCAGACAGGTGGCGGCTCCGCCACGCCGGGGTGAAGCACCGCGGATCACGTATCGACTCGACGGCACCGAGGGGGCATTCTCTGCGCGGCGGCGGTTCCTGCCCCGGCGGACCGACGCGGTGGTGGTCGCCCAGGCGGCGATCGCAACGCCGCGCACGCGGGTGGACGAGACGATCCGATTCGAGGTGGCCAACGTGCCGCTCGAGTTTCTCGATCTCACCGTGGCCCGGGCGGTCTTGGACGGCGGCTCGCTCGAGATCCGCCAGGAGGGCGAACTACTCAACCCCTTCGAGGTGTCGACGTCGGCCGAGGTGCCTGATGGGCTCGCCACGGTCCGCGTGATGTTGGCCACGCCGCTGCTCGGCGCCGGTGACCTGGCCGTGACGTTCAGCCTGCCCACCCCCGACGTTCCGCAGGAATCGACCGTCGCGGAAACCCTGCCCCTCGTGCTCCCACTCGAGGCGCGGATCGTCCGCCAGAGTTTTGCCTTGGCCGCCGGCGAGCAGTTCACCGTCGAGGTGCGGGGGGATGCGTGGACGCGCGATGTCGCCTCCCAGGCCGCCGGACCCGCTCGGATCTGGGTCGCCACCGGGCCCCAGGCCGCCGTGCCCCTGGCCCTCGCCACGCGACCGGAGTCCGGAGCCGGTGACACGGTGATCGAGGCGGCCTGGTACGAGACACGGCTCCTGCCTGATCGACGCGACGACGTCCGAACGTTTGCCATCTCGAGCACGGCGCCGGCCCTGCGCGTGTGGCTTGCCCTGCCCGCAGAGGCCGGGGCGGCGAAGGCGCGCGCGGTTCCGCGCGTGCGTGTCGACGGAGTGACGGTCGCAGTCGTCGAGGATGGCGATGGCGCGGTGCGGGTGCCATTGCCGGCGGCAGCCACCGAATCGGGCCGCCGGCGCTGCGTGCTGGAGGTCGAATCGACCGGGCCGCGCGGGCGGTCGGGCGGACTGCTGGCGCTGCCTGAGCGTGTGGTCTTGGAGGCACCCCGGTTTCCGGCCGGCACCGTGCTGCGTCGCTTCTGTTGGGAACTTCACGTGGCGGCCGACGAGCACGTGATCGTGCCTCCGTCGGGATGGACGCCGCAGCAGCGTTGGCAGTGGAGTGAACTCGGACCGGAATTCGCGCCGCTCGTGACGCGGGCGGCGCTTGTCGATTGGATCGCGGCGGCGGCGCAGCGGCGGCCGGCGGCCGCCGACGTGCCGGTGGCGGAACGGCGCGTGGTGTATGCCGGGGTGGGTGATCCGGGGGCGGCCGCCATCTGGGTGGCTCCGACGTGGCTCCTCGTGCTCGTGGTGTCGGGGATCACGCTGGCCGTGGGGCTGGCGCTCGTGTACCGGGCAACGCTGCGTCGCGTGCCGGTCGTGCTGTCGATCGGGGCGGGCGCGGCCCTCGTGGCGGCCCTGGTGCCCGACCTCGCGCCGCTGGCCGGACTGGCTGCCGTGCCGGGCGTGGCGCTGTCGCTGCTCGCCGCGGCGCTGCGGGCATTCGTCGATCGCCCTGCCGTGCGGCTGCCGCAGGCGGGATTGCCCCTCGCAGCGGAGTCGTCCACGCGCTACATGCCCACGGCGTCGATCGTGATCTCGCCGTCGGTCGTTCATTCCCCGACCACCGTCACGAAGCCGGGGAGCTCCGGGGCATGAGCGTACGGTGCCTGACGCTCGCGTGGCTCATCGGGGCGCTCGCCGGACTCACGGCGCCAGTCCATGTGCGGGGAGACGAACCCCGGCTGCCGGCCGAGATGCAGTTCATGCGTGTGCACGTGCCCCGTGACGGCCTGGCCGACGTGCCCCTGGGAGACGAACGCTACGTGCCGATGCCGCGCGACGCATTCGAGGCGGCCGTCGCGCGTGTTACCGACGTGTCTGGCACGGTGCCGCGGCCGGAAGGGCTGCGGGCCGAAGCGGCCCGCTACGAGGCGAGGATCACCGCAGCCGGTGTCCTCGAGGGGCGTGTCGCCTTCGACCTCGGGCCGGTCGCGGGCGGCGACGCCACCGGCACGCTGCCGTTGGGCAAGCTGTCCGTCGCAGCGTGCACGGCCACGACTGCGGCGGGTGTCGGGGCGGTGACTGTGTTCGGAGCAGGAGACGGCACGTCTGCGCTGGCGACGGCCGGTGCTGGAGAATACGTGGCGGAGTGGACGAGCGGGCCGCCACGGGCCACGGCCGACGGGCGGCTCTATACGTTGCATCTTCTGCCAGCCATCAGGTCGTCGATTCGCCTGCAATTGCCCCCCGGGCAACGCCCTCTGCTCGCCGGCCACGATCTTCCTCCGGCCCGCGCCGGCGGCGCATGGCTGATCGAGGCTGGCGCCCGCCCTCGCATCGAGTTTTCGGTGATCGACGAGCGGACGCCCGAGCCGGCCGTCTCGACCTGGAGCCGGATCGAGATCGTGGGCCGCCAGGTGGCAATCGATCTGTCGGTGCGGCCCGTCGCTGCCTGGGCCGACGAGCGTGTGGCCTTCGACAAAGATCCTGCGCTCGTGGTCGCCAGTGTGGCGCTCGCCTCCGGCGATCGGCGGGCAGTCGCGTGGTCGGAGGCCGCCGACAAGCGCTCGATCATCTGCCTCGTGCCGGCGGCGGCCCTGGGCACGCGCACGCCCCTCGTGGTGCGCGCGGTCGGCCCGCTCCCCGATGGGCTGGTGCGGCCGCTACCCACCCTGCGGCCGGCCGCGTCGTCGTGGGCCGGTGGCGGATCGATCGTCGAGGTCGATCCCGCCTGGACGGTTGCAGCGATCGAACTCGAGCAGTGCCTGGCCATCACGGCCGAGGCAGCCGCAGCCTGGCCCCTGCCCCCGCAGGCCGACGAGCAGGGCGACACCCCCGGCGGCCAGGTCGTGCCAGCCCGCGTATATCTCGAACACCAGGGGCCGGGCGCTGCCGTGCGGGTGGCCGTGGTGCCGCGCACCGCCCGGATCGACGTGCAGAAGGTGACGGTCGTCGATTTCGCACCCGGAGTCGTCGTCGGCGTCGCCACGTGCGACGTCGGCGTGCGCAGAGGCGAGGCGTTCGATCTCACGGGGCTGATCGCGCCCGGCTGGTTCATCGACACCGTGGATGCCGTGGGCTGGGCGCCCGCGCCTTTCGGGGACGATCCGAGTGCGCTGCCGGAGGCCCGCGCCGCAGAGCCCCTCGAATGGAAAGTCGTGCGGGATGCCCGCGGCGACGTGCTGCGCATCGGCCTCACGGCGGCGGCCGTGCCCGGGCGGCGGCTGAGGCTGCGCATCACCGGACACCGCGCGGGCGCCGCCGCGGGGGCGGCCTTTTCGGCGAGTGAAATCGACATGGTGCGGCTCGTGGGCGACACGGAGGGGGTCGCCGCCATCGGCTTCAAGACGAGCGCCGAGCAGGCCGTCGAGATCCTTGGCGCCGACAGCGGCGCGGTCGACCCACGGCTGGCGTCGCTCGTCGACGAGCCGGCCGTCCGGGCGTGGGCTGCCGTGGGCGGTCGGTCCTCGTCCTGGCAGGTGAAGCTCGTGCGCCGCCGGCCGCCGCTCGACGTGCAGGCCCAGGTGCGGCTCACGGTCCGCGACGAGCGGCTCTCCCAGTCGTTCACATTCGAGTGCCGTCCCGATGCGTCCGCCTTGGATTCGCTGGTGGTGCAGTTCTCCGAACCGATGGACGATCTCCTCGAGTGGTCGCTCTTGGCCCCGGCCAGCGGATCGATGGTGGCCCGTCGGCTCGAGGCGGTCGACGATTCGTGGGTGGTGGAATTCACGCCGCCGGTGCGGGAGGCCGTCACGATCCGCGCCGCCCGCACCGTGCCGTTCGAAACGCCGCTGCCGATTCCGTTGGCCTGGGTGGAAGGCGCGGCGCGGCAGGTGGGGGAGGTGATCGTGCGCGACGCGGGGCGACGTCGGCCGACGATCGATAATCGGCGGCTCGCCGAACTGCCGCCACGGCCGGGCGTCGCCGGCGACTGGCCGACCCTGATCGGAGAGTTCTCCTTCGATGGCGACCGCCCACCCGCGGGCCCAGCGGCGGCGGAACTCATCCCAGGCCGGCGCGACGACGGCGCCGCTCGCGCGTGGGCCTGGCGCGAGACGACCTCGTGCTGGTGCCACGCCTCTGGGCGGACCGAGTTCGAGACCGTGTTCGACATCGAAAGCCATGGGCGGTCGGGCGTGGTGATCGGCCTGCCCGCGGGCAGGCGGCTGCAGGGGGTCGACATCGATGGGGTCACGATCGCGGTAGTGGCCGACGAGAACGTCACGGCGATCCCGATCGAGCTGCCGGCAGGCCGGCCGTCGTTCACGCTCGTGGTGCGGAGCACCACCACGACGACAGCGTGGGGAGCGTGGCGGGTCGAGCCGGCGGGCGTGGCGATCGATCTCCCGGTGCTCGATCGCATGTGCCGCGTCGCCGTGCCTCCCGAGCTCGAGATCGCCTCGGTGTCGTCGGCGTGGAGAAGCGTCGGGTGGATGGCGGGTGGCGTCGCGGAGCGGCTCGCGGGCGTCCGCAGGCCGTCCATCATGCCGTCGTTCCCGGAAGCTGCGGGCGAGCGGCGCGGCCCGTCTGGAGAAGTGTTTCGCGTGCGCGAGTTCGTGCCCGGCGACGGTCGCGGCGATGGCGGTGGGGTTGTCATCATGCCCCGACGCTGGATCAATAGCGCGGCCGTGCTCGTCGGCTGCATCGTCGGCGTCGTCGTGCTCGCCGGTTCCCGACGAGGGGCGTGGCTGGCCCCGGTCGCGTGTGTGATTGCGGGCGTGGCTGCCCTCTGGTGCCCAGCTCCAGGCGACGTCGTCGCCAGGGCAGCCTGGTGGGCCGCGATCGGGATGGCGGTGCTCGCGATCCGGCGGCCTGTCGCGCGGGGGGCGTTGCTCACCCTGGTGTGCCTGGCGCCGTTGCCCGCGCCGCGGGCCTGCGCGGCGGATGCCCTGCCCGTGTTCATCGCGCCGCTCGACGACGGGGAAATGGCCTTCGTTCCGGAACCGCTCTATCGGCTGCTCGCCCGCGCGGGTGGGAAGCAGGCGGGGGCGATTCGCGTGGTCGGCTGCCAGGTGCTCGTGCCCGCGACCCGTGCAGCGGACCAGACCGGCGAGCGCTGGCGACTCAGGATCGCCATCGACGCGCTCGCTGCGGGCGTGCTCGAACTGCGGCCCCAGGACGCTGTCGACGGCTGGATCGCCGAGACGGCACGAATCGACGGTGAGATCACCCCGCTGACGGGTGCACCGGCGCGTCACGACCTGCTCGTGCCGACGGCGGGCCGGCATCGTATCGAAATCGACGTCCGCCCGCGGATCGAGCAGGTCGGCGACGTGGAAGTGCTCACCGCCGGGCTGCCACCGGCGCCCGCGGCGACCGTCGAGTTCGGCGCCACCGCGGGGACCGGCCCCATCGGACTGTGGTGCGAGGCCGCCACGCCTGGCGAGCCCTTCGTTTCTGCGCCGAGCGTGTGGTCGGCGGCGTCCGAACGCTTCGTGTGCAGCGTGCCACAGGCCGAGCGCGTGCGAATCGTGCGGCCGCAGACCGATGGCATCGCCCTCGCGGCGGCGCCGCCTGTCGTCGAGAGCCGCAACAGCGTCTCATGGGATCTCGACGCTTGCCGGGTCGCCGCTTCGTTCGTGATCGATTCCGGCCGCGATGTCGCCGCCCCGTGCATCGTCCGCGCCGACCGTGGCCTCGCGCTCGTCGAGCCCGCCGACGCCGCTCTCGACGTCGTACCCTTGCCGGGCAATCGCTACCTCGTGCGCGCCGTCCGGCCCATCGCGGGCCCGTGGCGGTTCGAGATGACCTTTCGCCGGCTGCTGGCGAGTCCAGTGGGCATCTTCGCGGTGCCGGGCGTATGGATCGAGCGTGCGGCTGCCGACACGCGCACTACGACGCTCGTGCCCGCCGGCGACCTCGCCGTGCAGGTCGATGCGGCCGCGCCATTCGTCATGCTCGCCCCGGACGAGCGTGGCGGCCCGACCTGGAGGGCCGACCTCCGCCTGCAGGATGGCCGCGCTCGCGAGGGTGCCGATGAAGCCGGCTCGACACCGTTCTTTGGTGTCGAGCCGCGGGCCCGTGTCAGCGTCGAACGCCGCCGGCAGGAGATCCGTGGCACCCAGGATGCACGGGTCCGGTTCACCCCGGAGCGCACGTTCATCGAGCTCGATGCCCGGTTCGACGCCAGTTCGACGCCGCTCGTTTCGCTGCCACTCGAGCTGCCTGCCGACTGTGTCGTCGATTCGATCGCGCTGTTCGACAACGGCCTGCAGCCGCCGGATCCTGCCGACCGCGGCCCGCTCGACACCTCGTGGCGCCGGGCCACACCCGAGCATGGGGTGCTCACGATTCAGCGGCCGGTGGCCGGGCGATTCCGTCTCGAGCTGGTGGCGCACGTGCCCCATGCTCCGGCCGCCACCGGGCGTGTGCCTGTCGTGCGGGCGCTCGTGCCTGCCGCGCCTGCCGTGGTGGCGTGGAACGAGTCGCGCGAGGCGCCGGCCCCCGATCGCTCGTGGGAGCTCCGCAGCGACGACCGGCCGCCGCTTTATACGCTGCGGGTCGCCCTCGCGCCAGAGCCTGCCGAGCCGCTGCCAGCGGAGCCTGCGTCTCCGGCCCCGCAGGCCGTCGTCGCCGATCCGCGTGTCGAGCTCGCCGACGTGGAGGTGACCTTCGAGGACCGGGGCCGCGCCTGGGGGCGGGCCCGGTTCGACGTGGTCACGCAGGACCGTGTCGTGCGGCTGGCCTTGCCGCGCGGCATGCGACTCTTCGAGGCGTTCGTCGACGGACAGCCGGCCCTGCCATCCACGCCTGCCGCGGGAAGCGCGCCGGCACCCGCCGACGGCGGCGAACGGTGGGACATCACGCTCTACGACACGAACTGGCCGCGGTCGATCGAAGTGGTCTATGCAGGAACCGTGGGGGGAGCCCTCGGCGAAGATGGCCCGATCGCCGTCGCCGCCCCCACGCTCATCGGGCTGCCGTGCACGCGATGCATCTGGACGTTGCGGGCCCCGCGCGATGCCGTCGTGCACGTCGCCGAGCCCGGCCGACTGCTCGACGCCGCCGCCGTGCAGGAAGAACAGGCCGCGGCACTCGCCGCACTCCGCACCGACTTCGAGCGGGTGATCGAGACGTCGCCGGCCATCACGCGCGAGCGGCTGCAGGCGGTGCTCGACGCCCGCGAGCAACGCCTCGACGACGCGAGCCGCGCAGCCGAAGATTCGACGGGTGGCGTCGCGCATGTCGCCGCTCCGATCGACGCCCCGCTCACAGTGCGGATCGCCCGCCGCCGTGATCCGAGCCTCACGTCGCGAGCCTGGGCCACGCTCGCGCTCCTGGCCATCGGCGGCACGGCGTGGATCATCACCCGCCGCCGCTGAAGCCGCGAAGCGTCGCCAGTTGCGCGGTCGCGTAAGCTTCGGGGCGCCGGCTTCGGGCTCCCCATATCCCGTCGCCGGACGTTCGCCTCCGCCCTCCAGGCTCTCGCCTCTCCCGCTGGGAGAGGCCGGCCGCAGGCCGGGTGAGGGTGCCTTCTGTTGCGCGACGAAAGCACCCTCACCCCGGCCCTCTCCCAGAGGGAGAGGGAGAGAGGTCAAATACGCCGGCGAGCGGGACACGGGGAGCCCGAAGCCTCCTCAATGGAGAAACGAGGTCAGGCCCGGAGCGCCGGGTAAGTGCCAGCCGACGGAGGTCGGCCAAGGGAAAATGGCACGATGCCATGTTTCCAGTGAAGACGGGAGGCGAGGGGTTACCCCTACCGTTGAGACGGCGTATGTGACCAGCGCAGGCATGGATGCCGGAGCGCAGGCACATCCGAGCGAGTGAAGCCCAGGATGGGCGCAGCGAGCGTCCGGCGAGACGGTACGGGGTAACCCCGAGCCGGCGACGATCGACTGTCCTCCAGCAGCAAGCGCGGACGCAGCAAGCGACATACAGGGCATCCCGGCTTTCCGAATCTGCCGTGTTTGCCACGCGAAAAGGCCGGAACGCGGTGTCAAACCGGTCTGGCTCCTGTTCGAAGACCTTCGCTAGTGTCCGCTCGCCCGTGGTGAACACCGGGCATCACACGGAGGTGAGCGGGCATGGATTGTGGACTGGACGTGCGTCGGACGGCGGTGTGGACAGCGGTCGTGCTCGCGGTGGCGTTCGTCTGTGGAACGCAGGCCCGCGCCGCCGGCCATCGCACGGCGAACTTCATCGTCGACGCCCCGACCGAACAGCTGGCCCGCCGGATCGGCGAGGCCGCCGAGCAATATCGCCACGATCTGTCGGTCGAATGGCTGGGGGCGCCCTTGCCGCGCTGGAGCCGTCCCTGCCCGATCAAGGCCCAGGTGGCGCCGCATCTGGGGGCCGGCGGGGCCACGAGCTTCGTGTTCGACGCCGGCGAAGTGTTCGGCTGGACGATGACGATCCAGGGCAGCGAGGAGCGGATTCTCGACTCCGTGTTGCCGCACGAGGTGACCCACACGATCTTCGCGAGCCACTTCCGGCGGCCGCTGCCGCGCTGGGCCGACGAGGGAGCCTGCACGACGGTCGAGCACCCGGTGGAACGGGCCCGCCAGCACCGGCTGTTGCTCGAGTTTTTGACGACCGGCCGCGGCATCGCGTTTCCGGAGATGTTTGCGATGCGGGAGTATCCGGCCGACGTGCTTCCGCTCTATTCGCAGGGCTACTCGCTCGCCCGCTACTTGATCGAACGCGGCGGCCGCCACAAATACGTGACGTTCGTCGGCGAGGGGCTCGCCACCGACGACTGGTCTGGCGCGCTCTCTCGACACTATGGCGTGGGCAACCTGGCCCAGATGCAGACGGTCTGGCTCGATTGGGTGCGGAAAGGCTGCCCGGCGCCCCCCGCCGCGCTCGCCGCGGCTCCGGTGCGGCCGGTCACGATCGCCGGCACCACCCGCGGCCAGAGCCCCGATCCGGCTCCGACCGCACCACCGCGGCCGACCGTCGCCGCGGTGTCGGCAGCTGCGGGGCGGCGTTCGATCTACGCCGTGCAGGCTCGGCAGACGAGTGCGGGCGACGGCCTCGGTGAGCCGGGCCTACGGTGAACCCGCCCCGGCGAAGAGCTGGGTCATGTGGTAGAAGACCGGCGCGGCGAAGCAGATCGAGTCGATGCGGTCGAGCACGCCGCCATGTCCGACCACGAGCGTGCCGTAATCCTTCACGCCACGGTCGCGCTTGATCGCCGACATCGTCATCCCCCCGGCGAATCCCATCAGGGCCACCACGAAGCCCGCGAGGGCCGCCTGCCACGGCTCGAACGGCGGCGCCGCCCACCACAGCACCGCGGCGAGGAGCGCCGTGCTCGTGGCACTGCCGAGCAGGCCTTCCCAGGTGCGATTCGAGCTCACGGCCGCGGCCACGAGTCGCCGGCCGAGCATCCGGCTCCAGACGTATTGCATGCAGTCGGCGAATTGCACGAGCAGGATGAGGAAGAACAGCAGGCGGAAATTGCCCCCCGCGGTCGCGCCCGTGATCGGAATCTGGAGGAGGGCGGGGGCGAACGACAGGCAATAGACGCAGACCACGAGGCCCGCCTGGATCTTCGCCGTACGCTCGAGAAACCGCTTGTAGTCGCCCGCGAAGGCCACGCGGGCGAGCACGAAGAGCGTGGCATAGACGGGCAGGAAGACGCTGAACACGTCGTAGCGGTTGAGGCCGACGAGCACGTAATGCAACGGCGTGAACAGGAAGAACACCCAGAACAGTGCCCGGTGGTCGCCTTTGCGGGTGGGCGTGAGCGTGATGAATTCACGGAGCGCCCAAAACGACACCAGGCCGAAGAGGACGACCGTGGCGGTGGTGCCCAGCCAGAAGGCGGCGGCGAGCACCGTGCACATGATCCACCAGCCGCGCAGTCGCAGGTTGAACGTGTTCACGGCGGCCGGGTCGAGCCCGCGGTCGGGGTGCCGTTCGAGAAACTGGCCGATCGCCGTCGCGAGAGCCAGAAGCCCCAGCACGCCGGCGATCAACGCGATCGTTCGGATGTCGTTCATGCCGCCGGTCACTCCTTGAGCGCGAGCACGGCCCGCCGCGCGCGGTCGAGAAAGTCGGCCTTCGCTTCGCCGCGCTCGAGCCAGAGCGGCGGTCCGAAGCTGATGCATGAGAGCAGCGGCACCGGCAGAAACTCGCCGCGTGGCAACACGCGATTGAGGTTGTCGATGTGCACGGGCACGAGTTCGATCTCGGGCCGTTTCCGGGCGAGGTAATAGAGGCCGCTCTTGAATTCCCCGATCTCGCCGCTGACGCTCCGGCTCCCCTCGGGAAACACGATCAGAGACTTCGTCGCTCCGATCTCCCGGAGCATGAGATCGATGGGGCTCTGGTGCACCTTGATGTCGGTGCGGTCGATGAGGATCGCGTTGAACACCTCCTCGGCGAGCCAGCGCCGCACGACTCCGCGCTGCCAATAGTCCTTCGCTGCCACGGGCCGCGTCAGTTCACGAACGGTCTGGGGGAGCGACGACCAGATCACGATCGCGTCGAGATGGCTCGTGTGGTTCGCGAAGTAGACCCGCTGGCAGGTGTCGGGCTGGCTCGCGATCCAACGCACGCTCGAGCCGCTGAGGAGCCGGGCCAGCGCCGCCAGCGACAGTCCGGCGGCGCGGCAAAAGAGCGAGGGGCCCTCGGCGGTGCCCGACCCGGCGGCGGGTGCGGGCGGCATGTCGGCGGGCGAAAGCATGAGGGCTAGTTTCGGCATGGAGGGCGGCGCGGGTCAATGCGCCCGCCGCGGATCGGCGGCGGGCACGAAGGGGTTGTGCCGCTTCTCGTGGCCGACCGTCGTGGGGGGGCCGTGTCCGGGAAACACCACCGTGTCATCGGAGAGTGTGTAGAGCCGGTCGCGGATGCCGTGGGCGAGCGTGGCGAAGTCGCCGTCCGGAAAATCGGTGCGGCCGATGCTCTCATGAAAGAGCACATCGCCGGCGAACACGATTGGCGGCACGCTGCCGCCGAGCACGAAGACCACGTGCCCGGACGAGTGGCCCGGGATCTCGTGGACGTCGAACGTGAAGCCGGCGAGGTCGAGCCGTTCGCGATCGGCGAGCAGCCGGTCGGCGGGCGGGCTCGTGAGTGCCAGCCCGAAGGCGCCGGAGAGGTTGCCGGCGGGGTCGCCGAGTTTGGCGGCGTCGCCGTGCCCGATGAGGATCGGCAGGTCGGGCCACACGCGACGCAGGGCCGCGTTGCCCGCGATGTGATCGGAGTGACCGTGCGTGAGAAGAATCGCCTCCGGCACGAGCCCCTCGGCGCGAATCGCCTCGATCACCCGCTCAGGTTCGAAGCCGGGGTCGATCACCAGGCAGGCCGAACCGCCCGGCCGAAACAGCACATAGGTGTTTTCACCGAACGGCGCCGACTCGATGCACGCCACGCGCAGGTCGGCGGCCGGCGCGTGGACGTCAGGGCGGGGCATGGGGGCTCGGACGGAAGGAGGGGGCTCTGGCCGGCCCGCGGGGCACGGGGCGATCGCGCGTCGGGAACAGTCATCCCGAGCATCGTCTGGTGGGGGTGGGGTGGCAAGGCGCGGCCGGGGACCGCTGAAAAACAGCGAAAACGAGCGCATGAAATGGCATGGCCGGCCGGCGTGGAGGCGAGTATGCTCCCCCCGCCCGTAATTCGGCCGGCGTTGATCCCAACGAATCTGCCGGCGGTTCGGGTGGCTCCAACGTTGCTCATGCCCCGCTGGCAGCGGGGGCGATGAACGAAGCGGGGTCGAGGGAATTCTCTGGAGGGATGCGAGATGGCCCGACGGGCGTGGAAGGCTTTGATCGGAGTGGGCGGCGCCACGGTGGCGTTGGTGATGGTCTTCGGCATCCGCTCGATGCCCCTCTATGGGCAGGCTCCGGCAGCGGGCCAGCCCGCCACGCCAGCAGGCCAGCCCGCCACGCCAGCAGGCCAGCCCGCCACGCAGTTCACGGGGCTCGTGCCGCAGGGCGGCCTTCCGCAGGGCAACGTCAACGCCGGCGACGCAGTCGCCGCAGCCGCAGCCACGCACCCGCTGGAGCCGGCGCTCGAAATCGCCCGCAAGGGGCTCGCGAACATCCGCTCCAGCATCAAGGACTACTCGTGCACCGTGGTCAAGCGCGAGCGGATCGACGGCAAACTCGGCGAGCACGAATACATGTTCGCCAAGATTCGGCAGCAGCCCTTCAGCGTCTACCTCCTGTTTCTCGGCCCTGACAGCGTCAAGAACCAAGAGGTGATCTACGTCGACGGCCGCAACGACGGCAACATGCTCGCCCACGCGGGCAGCGGCGTGCGGGCCATGGTGGGCATGGTATCACTCAAGCCACAGAGCATGCTCGCGATGGCGGGCAACCGCTATCCGATCACCGAACTCGGCGTTGAGAACCTCACGAAGCGGCTCATCGAGGTCGCAGATCACGACAGGCAATTCGGCGAGTGCGACGTCAACTTCTTCCCGAACGCCAAGGTGAACGGTCGGATCTGCACCTGCATTCAGGTGTCGCACCCCGTGCCGCGGCGCAACTTCCGCTTCCATCTCGCCCGCGTGTTCATCGACGACGAACTGACGATCCCGATTCGCTACGAGGCCTACGACTGGCCGACGGAGCAGGGCGGGCAGCCGGTGCTCATGGAGGAATACACCTACATGAACGTGAAGATTAACAACGGCTTCACCGACGACGACTTCGACCCGAAGAACACGGCCTACAAGTTCGGCGCGAAGTAACGGTTCGGTTGGAGGACAGGCTTCAGCCTGTCAGTGGGGTAGCGGTTCGGCTGTAACTCCTCGACTTGCCAGCGCCGGCTCGGGGCTACCCCGTACCGTCTCGCCGGACGTTCGCCTTCGCCCTCCAGGCTTCGGCTCACTCGGATTTGCCTGCGCTGCGCCATCCATGGCTCCGCTGGTCAAATACGCCGTCTCAACGGCAGGGGTAACCCCTCACCTCCCCCCTATCAGTTGAGGAGGCTCGGGGCTGCCCATGCCCTCGAGCGGGCTGTGGGAGCGAGCGCAGCCATGGATGGCGAAAGCGAAGCGGACACGCAGAGAGCCGAGGCCTGGAGGGCCGAGGCGAACGTCAAGCGAGAGGGGCTGGGCAGTCACGAGCCGGCGCGCCCAACGCATTGAGCGTCCGGCAACCCGCTCACGGCATGAGCTTTGGCCAGGCGGCGGCGAGCTTTGGCTGCGGCGGAATCTCGAGGCGGGTGCCCGGGGTCGTCGAGACACGCGGGTCGAGGCGGCGGTTCCAGGAGAAGAGGGCCCGGTACAGGCGGCCGTCGCCGTAGGCCCGCTCTGCGATCGACCACCATGTGTCGCCCGGGGCCGTCACGTAACTGCCGACGATCGGCGCGGCGGCAGGCTCGCGCACGTCCTCGACGGTGATCGGAGGCGGTGGCGGCGCTCGTCGTGGGAAGGCGTCGATCGGGGCGATGTCGGCCGGGTCGGCCCGGGGCGGCGCGAGCGCCGCGTCGGCGGGGTCGGGCTCGATGACGGGGGGTGGAACGAATGCGGGGGCCGCGGGAGGAGAGGCGATTTCGTCTTGGATTTCAGCCTCGGGAGCGCTGAATGCCGAGCGGGTGACGAACGGGTCGCGACGGGCGGCTGTGGAGGTCGTTGCCGGCACGCGCGGTTCGAGGGCGGGCGGTTCCACGAGGTCGTGTGAGGCGGCGACCTCTTGTGGATCGACGTCGGGGCCGGCGCCGGCGGGGGGCCGGGGCACGAGGAGTTTCATCGACAACACGCCCATGAACGCGCCGCCGAGCACGCCGAGCACTGCCAGGAGAAATGTGGTTTCACGACCCATCGCGCGTTGCTGCCGGCTGCTGCCGGGCCCCGAGGGGGCGGGATTCTCCTGAATCCCCCCGTTCGTCGCCAGACCGTTCAGGAGGCCGGAATTGCGGCCACGCGGCTGGCCACGCGGAGCTTGGCCGACCGGCTCCGGGGGTTGGCCGCGACCTCCTCCGGGCCCGCTTCCACCGGAGACTTGGTGAGGCACTCCCAGACCTGGCGATTGCGGAAGGCCTGCTTGGCGAGCCGGTCTTCGAGGGAGTGAAACGAGATCACCGCGAGCCGGCCGCCCGGCACGAGCCGCTGCGGGATCCGCTCGAGCGCGATGCGCAGGGATTTCAGTTCCTGATTCACGGCGATCCGCAGGGCCTGAAACGTGCGCGTGGCCGGATGGATGCGCGACGGCGGGTGCTGCCGTGGGACCGCCGACATGACGATCCGGGCGAATTCGCGGGCCGAGTGAATCGGCTGCTTCTCGCGTACGGCCGCGATCCTGCGGGCGATCCGGCGGCTGTGCCGCTCCTCGCCAAACTCGTAGATGATGTCGGCGAGGCTCTCGGGCTTCATGCGGTTCACGATCCGCCACGCGGGCTCTCCCTCGGTGGGATCGAACCGCAGGTCGAGCGGGCCGTCGGCATCGAACGAGAAGCCGCGGTCATGGTCGGCGAGCTGGTCGCTCGAGAGGCCGACATCGAGGAGCACGGCATCGACGGCATCGATCGAGAGGGCATCGAGCACCTCGGGCAGGTCGCAGTAGTTGGCCTGCGCGAATCGCACGGGGAGGCCGGCGAGCTCACGCGCACCCCGGTCGATCGCGGCCGGGTCGCGGTCGATCGCGATCACGAGCCCGTCGGGCCCGACGGCCTCGGCGAGGAGCCGCGTGTGGCCGCCGCCGCCGAGCGTGCCGTCCACCACGCGCATGCCGGGCCGCACGGCGAGGAACGACATCACCTCGGCCGGCAACACGGGGGCATGAACGCTCGATTGCGGCTGCATGCCCTCACTCTACCACGCGCGCCGGCTACATTGGCGGCATGGCCGACGCCGATCTCTACGACTACGACCTGCCCCCCGAACTGATCGCCCAGCAGGCGCTCACCGATCGCGCGGCGGCACGACTGCTCGTGGTGCATCGTGCCACCGGCACGCTCGAGCACCGCCGGATCAGCGACCTGCCCGAGATCCTCGCACCGGGCGATCTCGTCGTCGTCAACGACACGCGCGTCGTGCCGGCCCGGCTGATCGGCCGGCGCGCGGCCACGGGCGGCGCGTGGGAAGGGCTCTTTCTGCGGGTGGATGAGGCGACAGGGCTGTGGCAGATTCTCGCGCACACCCGCGGGCGGCCCGCGATCGGCGAGTCGGTGGCGCTCGTCGATCGCACCGGAGCCGAGGGTGTCACGCTCGATCTCGTGGGCCGCGGCCTCGGCGGCACGTGGCTCGTGCGGCCGTCGGTGGCGGGGCCTGCCGAGGAGGTGCTCGCCCGGGTCGGCCGGGTGCCGCTGCCGGGCTACATCCGCGGCGGCGACGAGCAGCATGGTGATCTCGAGCGCTATCAGACCGTGTTCGCCCGGGCCGCCGGCTCAGCGGCGGCGCCGACGGCGGGGCTGCACTTCACGCCCGACCTGCTCGCGGCGGTCGCGGCCCGCGGCATCGGCCGGGCCGACGTCACGCTGCACGTGGGCATCGACACGTTTCGGCCGATCACGGCCGAGCGGTTCGACGACCATCCGATGCACACCGAATGGTGCGCCTGCCCGGAGCCGACGGCCGCGGCGATCCGCGCGACGAAGGCCCGGGGCGGCCGCGTGGTGGCGGTGGGCACGACGGCGATGCGCACGCTCGAGACGGCCGCCCGCTCCGGCACCGTCTCGGCCTGGTTGGGGCCGACCGATCTCTTCATCCGGCCCGGGTTTTCCTTCCACGCCGTGGACTGCCTGTTGACGAATTTCCACCTCCCGCGGACAACGCTGCTCGTGCTCGTGAGCACGTTCGCCTCGCGGGAGCTCATCCAAGCCGCCTACGCCGAGGCGATTCGCGAGCGGTATCGATTTCTGAGTTACGGCGATGCGATGGTGATCGTGTGATGGCGAACATTCCACAAGAAGACGTGCTCGTGGTGCCGCGGTCGTTGTTCGATCGAGTCGGCGCGTTTCAAGGCTTTTGCGGCGACGTGGCCGGCTACCTGCCCGTGCTGCTCGATCCGAAGCACACGTCGTGGCGACCACGGGCCTCTGTCGAGGACGATCCGTCGTTCAAGCAATTGATTCCCTACTGCGTGCTCGCGCATCGGGGCGCCGACGGCAGCCCGCGCTATTTCTCCTACACCCGCGGCGGTGGCCAGAGCGAGGCGCGGCTGCGGGCCAAGCGGTCGGTGGGCATCGGCGGTCACATCGCCAGCTGCGACGGCGCCCATGGCGACGACACCTCGTACGACGCCGGCATGCGGCGTGAGCTGGCCGAGGAGATCGCGATCGAGGGGCAGTGGCAGGCCCGCTGCGTGGGGCTCATCAACGACGACTCCAACGCCGTCGGCAGCGTGCACCTGGGCGTCGTCCACATTCTGGAACTGGAGCGGCCCGCCGTGTCGTCGCGGGAGAGCGAGCTCGTTGAGTGCGGCTTCGACACGCTGGCAGCCTTGCTTGCGGCACGCGAGCGATTTGAGACCTGGTCGCAGATTGCCCTCGACGCCCTCCACGACGGTACGATTGCAGTGTGACGATCTACCTCGACAACCACTCGACGACCCGCCTCGATCCCCGCGCGCTCGAGGCGATGCTGCCCTGGCTGACCGACCACTACGGCAACGCCGGCAGCGCCACCCACGAGATGGGCCGCGAGGCCAGGGCCGCAGTCGATTCTGCGCGGGACACGCTGGCCGCCGCCATCGGCGGCACACCGCGCGAGATCGTGGTCACGAGCGGGGCGACCGAAAGCAACAACCTTGCGATTCTCGGGCTCGCTGCCCGTGCGACTGACGATCGGCGGCATGTGGTCACCGTCGTCACGGAGCACCACGCCGTGCTCGATCCGATCGAGCACCTCGAGCGTACGGGGTTCGCCGTCACGCGGCTCGCGGTGGAGTCCGGCACCGGCCGCGTTGGCCCCGACGCCGTCGCCGCCGCCCTCCGCCCCGACACATGCCTCGTGTCGATGATGCTGGCCAACAACGAGATCGGCGTCGTGCATGACATCCCGGCGATCGCCGCGCAGGTGCATGCACGCGGCGCCGCGCTGCATGTCGACTGCGCCCAGGCCCTCGGTCGGCTGCCGGTGGCCGTCGACGCGCTCGGCGCGGACCTCGCCAGTTTTTCGGCGCACAAGTTTCATGGGCCGAAGGGCGCGGGCTTCCTCTACGTGCGGCGGCGTGAACGCGTGGTGCGCATCGACCCGCTCGTCTTCGGCGGCGGCCAGGAGCGCGGCCTGCGGAGCGGCACGCTCGACGTGCCCGGGATCGTGGGCATGGCGGAGGCCGCCCGGCTCGCAGTGGACGAGCTCGCCACGGAGCCGGCCCGCATGCGAGGCCTGCGGGACCGTCTCTGGGCGCTCCTGCAACGCGACAGTCCCGGCATCGCCCTCAACGGCCCGCCGCTCGCCGACCCCGCCCTGCGGCTCGCGAACAATCTCAACGTGCGGATTCCCGGCATCGACGGCCAGTCGCTCCTGGCCACGCTCGCCGCCGACGGCGTGGCGCTCAGCTCCGGCAGCGCCTGCTCGTCGGAGCAGCCGCGGCCGAGCCATGTCCTGCTCGCGCTCGGCCTCACCGACGACGAAGCCCGCGCGAGCCTGCGCTTCGGCCTCTCACGATTCACGACCGACGCCGAAATCGACGAGTCAGCCCGGCGGATCGCCGCGGGGGTCGCGAAGTTGCGGTCACTGTAGGGTGCCAAGAGCAACTTCCGGCGCTTCGCTCGAACGCCCAACCCGGCTCGGGGTTACCCCGTACCGTCTCGCCGGACGTTCGCCTCCGCCCTCCGGGCTCCGGCTCACTCGGATTTGCCTGCGCTGCGCCTGGCGAACGTCGCGCCGTAGCCGCCGTCCCGGCGTCGGCGCCGGCTTACGGTCGCCGAGCAAAGCTTGGCTCCCACACGCGAACGTCAGGGCCGGAGGCCCGGTTGAACACCAGCGGGCGGAGGCACGCCAAGCGAACAGCGGCACGATGCCGGGTGTTCGCGTGAAGATGGCTGCGCTGGTCACATACGCCGGCTCAACGGTAGGGGTAACCCCTCGCCTACGTCTTTCTGAATGGGTGAGGCTCGGGGCTGCCCGTGCTCCGTGAGCCGGCGTATGCAGACGAGCGCAGCCATGGATGGCGCAGCGAAGTCGGAGTCGAGAGAGCGGAGGGCTGGAGGCCCGCAGCGAACGTCCGGCGATGGAGCGTGGGCAGCCCCGAGCCGGATTGGGCGAGTTGAGGCATGACAGGCTGAAGCCTGTCCTACGGCAAGCGGGACGCTTGCCCTACGGGGCAGGGACACGCCTTTCCGCCCGGAACCCTGCGGGCTATGATTACGACATGCCAGCGTGCGAGAAATCGTCTGCTCGCGGCTGGACAGCGTCACCTTCGCGAAGGAGCCCAATCGCCATGTCGGTCATGCTCACGGAAAAAGCCGCCGTTGAAGTCAAGAAAATCATCGCCGATCAGAAGCTCGACCCGGCCACGGTGCTCCGCGTCGGCGTCGCCGGCGGTGGCTGCAGCGGGTTCCAGTATTCGCTCGGCTTCGACACGGCCTTCGATCCGAAGGTCGACACCAAGTCGGAGCAGCACGGCGTGCCCGTCGTGGTCGACAAGAAGAGCGACCTGTTCCTCGATGGCACCACGCTCGATTTCCACGAGGCGATCGACAAGCGGGGCTTCACGTTCAACAATCCCAACGCCAAGAAGAGCTGTGGCTGCGGCAGTTCGTTCCAGGCCTGATGGGGGCCCCGAAGGTCCACATCGTCGGCATCGGTGACGACGGCGTCGAAGGAATGACGGCGCAGGCCCGGCGGGTGCTCGAGGCGGCCGACGTGCTGCTCGGGCCCGAGTCGTGCGCGCCGCTCCTGCCGGCGCCGCTCGCCGCGCGGCTGGAGACGACGGCGAACCTCGAAGAGCTTTGTGAAAGGATCGAGGCCGCGGGGCCGCGGCAGCTTGTCGTGCTGGCGTCGGGCGATCCGCTCTTCTACGGCACCGCCCGCTACGTGTGTGCGAAGCTCGGCAAGGACCGCTTCGAGGTCGTGCCGCACGTCAGCAGCATGCAGCTGGCGTTTGCCCGGGTGAAGGAGTCGTGGGAAGACGCCTTTCTCGCGAACCTCGCCGGCCAGTCGATCGAGCGGGTGGTCGACAAGATCCGCACGAGCGAGACGGTGGGCCTGTTTACGAGCGAGCAGTGGCCCCCGGCGGCGGTGGCCCGCGCCCTGCTCGACGAGGGGATCGACTACTTCCAGGCTTATGTGTGCGAAAATCTCGGCTCGCCCGACGAGCGGGTCACGCAGGGGAGCCTCGCCGACATCGCCCGCGATGCCTTCGGCCCGCTCAACGTGATGATCCTCGTGCGGAAGGCCCGCGCGGCCGACACGCCGGGGCAGGTGGGGCAGCGACTGTTCGGCAATGCCGACGAATGCTTTCTCCAATCGCGGCCGAAGCGGGGCCTGCTCACGCCGGCGGAGGTGCGGTCGCTCGCGCTTGCGGAGCTCTCGCTGCGTCCCGAGAGCGTGGTCTGGGACGTGGGCGCCGGCAGCGGGTCGGTGAGCCTCGAGGCGGCCCGGATCGCGAGCGGCGGCAGCGTGTATGCGATCGAGATGGACCCCGACGACCATCGGCTGATCACGGCCAATGCCGAGCGGTTCGGCGTCGCGAACCTGCGGGCGGTGCTCGGGAAGGCCCCGGAAGCGTGGCAGGATCTGCCAGACCCCCACGCGATCTACGTCGGCGGCAGCGGTCGCGACGTCGCCATGCTCGTCGAAGAGGCGTGGAAGCGGCTCCGGCCCGGCGGGCGGCTCGTGACCGCCTGCAATTCGATCGAAAACCTCGCCGCGGTGCACTCGCTCCTGCGGGCCCGGGCGACCGACGCCGCGTATTGGATGGTGAACATCGCCCGCGGTGTGGAGCAGCTCGACCGGATCCGGTTCGAGGCGCTCAATCCGAGCTTTTTGATCGCAGCCACGAAGCCGGCCCGTCCGTGACACAGCTTCCCGAACCACTCGACGTGATCGCCGTGGGGGCCCATCCCGACGACGTCGAGATCGGCTGCGGCGGCACGCTCGCGCTCCTGGCCGCGCAGGGGCGCCGGGTGGGCATCGTCGATCTCACCGACGGCGAGCCCACGCCGCGGTCGAGCGGGCCGGAGGAGCGGCTGGCCGAGGCCGCAGCGGCTGCGAAAGTGCTCGGTGTCGCGCACCGCGAGACGCTCGCGTTTCCGAATCGGCGCCTCTTCGACTCGTTCGAGGTGCGGGTGGCGCTCGCCACCATCTTCCGCCGCTGGCGGCCGCGGGTCGTGCTCGGGCTCGGCGACAAGACGCCACTCGCGTCGCCCGATCACGCCCAGGCCGTGGCGATCACCGAGGCGGCGGTGTTCTACTCGCGGCTCTCGAAGTGGGACGACACGTTCGCGGGCCTGCCGGTGCATACGGTGTCGCAGTTCCTCACCTACTTTTTGTTCGCTGGCGTGCCGAGTGTGCCGCACGGCCACTGGCCGCTGGTGGTCGACATCGCCGGACACATGGACACGAAGCTCGAGGCGATCGCCTGCTATAAATCGCAGTTCCCGGCCGAGAAAGCCCACGTGTTTCCGCGGGTGCGGGCGATGGCGGAGACCGTGGGCACCATGGCCGGGTGCGCCGCGGGGGAGGTGCTCGCGTCGAGCCGGATGCCCTGTACGAGCGACCTTCTCGGTCTACTCTGTCCTCCAGCATGAATGCTCCTCGCAACACCGCCGCTGCCCCGCTCTGGATGAGCCGGGTGCTCGTGGCGGCTGGCGTCTACAACATCGCCTGGGGGGCGCTCGCGGTGCTCGCGCCGGTGTGGTGTTTTCGCATCGTGGGCATGGAGCCGCCCAACTATCCCGAACTCTGGCAGTGCATCGGCATGATCGTGGGCGTGTACGGAATCGGCTATCTGGCCGCGGCGACCGATCCGCTCGGGCACTGGCCGATCACGCTCGTCGGTTTTCTCGGCAAGATCTTTGGGCCGATCGGCTTCGCGGGGGCGCTCCTCTCGGGGCGGTTTCCGGTAGCGTTCGGCTGGAACATCGTCACCAACGACTTGATCTGGTGGATTCCCTTCGCGGGCATCCTGCTGGCGGCGTGGCGGGCTCGGCGGGCAGGGTTGGCAGGCTGATGGTCGAAGAGGCGCGCGAGTGCGACGTGGCGATCATCGGGGCCGGCATCGCCGGCTTGTGTGCGGCGCTGACGCTCACGCAGGCGGGGCTGCAAGTCGTGATCATCGACAAGGCCCGTGGGGTTGGCGGACGAATGGCCACGCGCCGGCTCGGCGGCGCCGTCGTCGATCATGGCGCGCAGTTTTTCACGGTGCGCGGCGAAGCGTTCGCGGGGCTGGTGGGCGACGCGGAAGCTTCCGGCCGAGTGGCCTGTTGGAGCCGCGGCTTCTCGAGGGCCGCGGCGGCGGATCAGCCCGTGGCTCCGGCCGACGACGGCCATCCTCGCTATCGGGGCGCGACGGGGATGACCGACCTGCCGAAGTTTCTGGCCGAGCGGCTCGGAGACACCGGCACGTCGCTTTGCACCACGTCCCGCGTGACTGCGATCGCGATTACCGACAGCCGCGTGAGGCTCGCGCTTGACGGCGGGGGTGATCTCGTCGCCCGAGGCTGCGTGGTCACGCCTCCCGTGCCGCAGGCGCTCGACCTCTTCACAGCCGGCGGACTCCTGGCGCCCGCTGGCGGGCGGATCGACACCGACACGCACCGGCTCCTCGCCTCCGTGGCGTACGACCCGTGCTTCGCGCTCATGCTGGTGCTCGATCGGCCGAGCCTCGTGCCTCCCCCCGGCGGCGTCCAGTTCGAGTCGGGGCCGATCGCCTGGCTCGCCGACAACCAGCAGAAGGGTATCTCGCCCGCGCCGGCACTCACCGTCCATGCGTCTGGCGAGTTCAGCCGGGCCCGGTTCGACGACCCGCCGGACGAAGTGATGCAGGCACTCCGCACAGCCGCGGCTCCCTGGATCGGCGATGCCACCGTGGTCGAACAGTCGCTGCAGCGCTGGAAGTTCGCCCTCCCCACGGCCGTGCTCGACGTGCCGTTCGTGGCGGCGACCACCGCTCCGCCGATCGTCTGCTGTGGCGACGCGTTCGCCGGGCCGAAGGTGGAAGGGGCGGCCACGAGCGGCATGGCGGCGGGCCGCTGGATCGCGGGCGTGCTGGATCCGGTGTAACAAAAAACCCGTGCACCGCACTTGCACGGACGCTCCGGGGATGCGGATGATGATGGCCCGATTCCACTTCCCAGGAGATTTCGACCCATGGCGACGATCACCGGCCCGAGCCTGCTCCCCGAGGTCGAGCGATTCCTCGGCACATCCCCGCTGACGAGCGTCGTGGGCGGCAAGGACGTAGCCGGGTCGACCGGTGAGACGATGCGAACGCTCGACCCCGGCACAGGCGAGCCGCTCGCGGAATTTCACGTGCTCTCCGCGGCCGATGTCGATCGCGCCGTGCAGGCGGCGACACACTCCTTCAAGACATCTGGCTGGGCGACGATGCCGCCGAATGAACGCGGCGTCCATCTGCAGCGGCTCGCCGACGCGATCGAGAAGCACAAGCCGATCATCGCCCAGATCGAGGCGCTCGATGCCGGCAAACTGCTCGCCCATGCCGCGGGCGACGTGCAAAACTGTGTCGACACGCTCCGCTACTTCGCCGACATGGCCCTCCATGTGCAGCGGCGCAATGCGCTGGCCGTCGCGGGGCATGAAGCCTGGACGGTCCGCCATCCATGGGGCGCCTGCGGCTTCATCTTTCCATGGAACTTTCCGTTTCTCTTGATCGGCTGGGGCATCTCGCCGGCGCTTGCCGCCGGCAACACGGTCGTGATCAAGCCCGCGGAAGACACGCCGCTGTCGGCGCTCTATCTTGCGCGGCTGGCCCGCGAGGCGGGGATCCCCGACGGCGTGATCAACGTGATCGCCGGCACCGGAGCCGGCGCCGGGGCGGCGCTCTCCGGGCATCCCGGCATCCGCCGAATGAGTTTCACTGGCTCGCCCGAGGTGGGCAGGCTCGTCGGCGAGGCCTGCGGCCGGAACCTCGTGCCGGTGAAACTGGAGCTCGGCGGCAAGGGGGCGGCGGTCGTGTTCGACGACGTCGATGTTCCCCAGACGGCCCAGAAGCTCGTCAATGCGATCACGTTTCACTCGGGCCAGGTCTGCTGCGATGCCACCCGCTGGCTCGTGCACCGCTCGATCGCGAAGCAGTTCACCGACGAGTGCGTGAAGCGGATGCAGGGCGTGCAGGTGGGCTATCAGCTCGGGAATGGCACGCAGATGGGACCGGTCGTGAACGCCAAGCAGCGGGCGCGGGTGCTCTCCTATCTCGAGAAGGGGCAGGCCCAGGGAGCCGAGGCCGTGCTGCCTGGTGGACCGGCCGAGGTGCCCGGGCAGAACGGCTTTTACGTGAAGCCCGCACTGCTCGCCGGCTCGCTCGATAACGTGGCCGCCCGCGAAGAGATCTTCGGACCGGTCGCCTACATCGCGACATTCGCGAACGAGAACGAGGCGGTCGCGATGGCCAACGACACCGACTACGGCCTCGCCAACAGCGTGTGGACGAGCGATCTCGGGCGTGCCGCCCGGGTGGCCGAATCGATGGTGGCGGGCAACAGCTGGATCAACGCCCACAACCTCTTTCCGCGCGGCGTGCCCTACGGCGGTGTGCACAAGAGCGGTGTGGGCGGCGGCGTGAACTCCATCGAGACGCTGTTCGACTACTGGCGCAGCCAGTCGGTAGTGCGGCCGCTGTGATGCTCGGCTGCTCGAGTGCTGGAACGTCACTCGTGGTTCGGGGCTGCCCATGCCCCGTCGCCGGACGTTCGCGGCGCCCATCCTGGGCTCTGCTCACTCGGACCTGCCTGCGCTCCGCCATCCCTGGCTGCGCTGGTCAGCTACGCCGGCTCTCAGGGCACGGGCAGCCCCTCACGTTGCCCCCAACGAGCAATCGCTGATCCCCGATCAACAATGTCAGATGACGTGATCATCGTCGGTGCCGGGCTCGCGGGGCTCGTGTGTGCGCGGGAACTCGTGCGCGTTGGCCGGCGCGTGACGGTGCTCGAGGCGGCGGATCGTGTCGGGGGCCGGGTGGCGACCGACTCTGTCGACGGCTTTCGGGTCGATCGGGGCTTTCAGGTTTACAACGACGCCTATCCCGAGGGCCGCCGGCAGTTGGATCTCGACGCGCTCGCGCTCGGGCGGTTTGAGCCGGGGGCGCTCGTGGCCGAGGGCGGCCGGCTGCGGCCGGTGAGCGATCCCTGGCGGCGTCCGCTGACTGCCGTGTCGAGCGTGCTCTCGGGCATGGTGGGCATCGGCGACGGCCTGCGCACGGCAGGGCTGCGGGCAGCCGCGATCAGGGCCTTCCGGAGCGGCTCGGCCGATCCTGATGCGGTCGGGCCTGGGGCGGATCGATCGACGCTGTCCGAGCTCGAGGGCCGGGGCTTTTCAGCGCACTTCATCGACGGCTTCTTCAGGCCGTTTTTCGGCGGCGTGTTTCTCGAACGGAAGCTCGACACGTCGGCCGTCGTGTTCTCGTTCGACTTCGCGATGTTCGCGCTTGGCCGGGCCTGCCTGCCGCGGGGCGGCATGGGGGCGATCCCCGCGCAGCTGGCCGCCGGGCTGCCGACCGGCGTGGTGGAGTGCAGCGCCCCGGTCCGGCACGTGGAGCCCGGTCGCGTCGTGATGGCGGATGGCCGCGAGCGCACGGCCGCCGAAGTGGTGATGGCGGCGGAGATGTCGGCCGCCGCTCGACTGCTACCGCCAGCCTTCACCGCGGGCTGGCGCACGCGACGGATGAAGGGCACGACGCTCGTCGCATTCGCGGCCGAACGATCACCGCTCGACCGGCCGCTGCTCGTCGTGAGCGCCGAAGACGGCCCGATCGACAATCTCACGGTGCCGTCGGACGTGGTCGGTGGCTATGCCCCGGCGGGGGCCGCGCTCATCACCGTGTCGCTCCGCACCGGCGGGGCGGTCGACGCTGATACCGTCGAGGCGGTGAAACGGCAGGCCGCGGGATGGTTTGGGAGTCAGGTCGGTCGGTGGCGTCATCTGGCCACCGTGCCAGTGCACGAGGCTCTGCCGGATGAATCAGTTGCCGCCCGGGCGCTGCGGCCGCCGGCCCCCAGGCTCGCCCCAGGGCTGCTCGTCTGCGGCGACCACTGCACGAGCGGCTCGATCAATGGGGCCATGGTGAGCGGCCGCCGCTGTGCCGCCGCCCTTTTGTAGGACAGGCTTCAGCCTGTCACTGCCTCGACAGGCGAAAGCCTCTCTTCCCGGCCGTTAATCCTCTCTTTGACGTGCGGTTTCTCCCGTATACAGTTGATTGAAACGCCTGTTTGAAACAGGCCGCTTCCCGGTTGCGAAAGTCTATGGCTACGGTTCGATCCCACGCCGAGCATGAGCCTGTCCCGAAGACTGCGGAGGATCCGCGGGATCGGATTCTGCTCTCCGCCGGCCAGGAGTTCGCCGAGCACGGCTACGAAGCCGCCACGGTTCGCGACATCTGCCTCGCCGCCGGCGTCAACGGCGCCGCGGTCAACTACTACTTCGGCGACAAACGCCGGCTCTACATCGAGAGCGTGAAGCATGCCCACGAGGCGCGGGTCAAGCAGGTGCCGCTGCCCGACTGGCCGCCGGGCACGCCGGCCGCCCAGCGGCTCCACGATTTCGTCGCCAACATGCTGGAGCGGATGCTCGGCTTCAGCCAACCGCCCTGGCAGGTGCGGCTCATGATGCGCGAGGTGTTGCATCCGACCGATGCCTGTCGCGAGCTCGTGGAAGGCTACATTCGGCCGCACTTCGCCGTTCTCGTGGCGATTCTCGACGACCTGGCTGGGCACACTCTCGCCGAACCCGAATTGCGGCGGATCGCGCTGAGCATCATCGGCCAGTGCTTCCTGTATCGGGCTGCCGGCGATGTGGTCGCGATGCTCGTGCCCTCCGACGAGCTCGCCACGCTGCACACGCCGCCCCAGCTCGCCGACCATATCAGCCGCTACGCGCTCGCCGCCCTCGGCCTCGGCCAGCCGCTTGCGCGAGAAGGAGCAGTGCGATGAGGATCATTCAGGCGATGGTGCGGTGGCTGCTGCCGCTCGTGATCCTGGGCGCGGCGATCGGTGGATTCGTCGCCCTCGGCGGCCCCAAGCCACCGCCTCGTAAGGCTGTCGAGGCACCGACGGCCATGCCGGTTCGGACAGCCTCGCTCGAAGCCGGCAACGGGCGGATTGAAATCGAGGCTGATGGCGTTGTGGTCCCCCTCCGCGAGATCACCCTGGCGGCCGAGGTGTCGGGGCGGGTGCTGCGCAAGACCGAGGCCTGCAACGAAGGGCAGTCCGTCACGCGTGGGATGCTGCTTTTCGAGATCGACCCGCGCGATTACGAACTCGATGTCGATCGCCTCGAACGGGAGGTCTCCCAGGCACGGCTGGCGATCGAAGAAATCGACGAGGAGATCGTGCAGAACGCCGGCTCCCTCGACCTGGCCCGCCGGCAGGTGGAACTCGCCAAGCGCGATGTGGCCCGGCTCGACACGCTCAAGGCGGGTCGAATCATCACGGAGTCGGAGCACGATCGGGCTCTGCGGGACGAACTGACCGTCGCGAATGTCCTGACCGCGCAGGAGGGTCAGAAGCGGGTGCTCGTGAAGCGGCGCAGCCGGCTCGTCGAGGCGGAGTCGCTCGCTTCGACCATGCTCGACAAGGCAAAGCTCGACCTCTCCCGCACACGGATCACCGCGCCGACCGATGGCATGGTCGTCGAAGACAAGGTCGAACAGGAGTCATTCGTTGCCAAGGGCACGCCCGTGGTGATGATCGAAGACACGAGCGCGGCGGAGGTGAAGACGAGCCTTCGCATGGACGAGGTGGCCCGCGTCTGGGGCGGCCGCAAGGCTGCCGCGGAAGGGGGCGGCGAGGACCGCGACATTCCCGAGTCGCCTGCCAAGGTGGTGTTTTCGATCGGTGACCGGCGATACGAGTGGGACGGCGTCCTGTCGCGATACGAAGGCAAGGGGCTCGACGAGAAAACCCGCACGCTCCCCTGCCGTGTCCGCGTTCCGGAGCCGCGCCGCGTCCGGGCGATCGACCGTTACGGCGCGCCGCTCGCGACGCTCCCCGCCGACGCCCCCCGGTCGCTGCTCCGCGGCATGTTCGTCGAGGTCTGGCTCCAGGTGGACGTGCCCAGGCCGCTCGTGTCGGTGCCCGAGGAGGCGGTGCGGCCCTCGGGGGAGGTATTCGTGATGCGAGACGGTCGGCTCATCGTGCTCCACCCGCGGCCGTTTCATGCCGCGGCAGGGCGGGTCGTCTTCGATCAGGAGGAAAGCGGTCTCGAGCCGTCAGACCGCATCGTCGTCAGCCAGCTGGCGAATCCCCGCGCGGGGATGGAACTCGTGGAGGCCGCCCCGTGAAGTCGATCATCGCGTGGACCGTCCGCAACACGCCGGCCATGAACGTGCTGCTCGTGGCGATCATGGTCGTCGGCTGGCTGAGCTTCTCGTCGATGCGCCGCGAGGTGTTTCCGGAATTTGTTCTGGAGATAGCGCTCGTCACCGTGCCGTACCCCGGCGCCACGCCCGAGGAGGTGGAAGAGGGCATCTGCCAAAAAATCGAGGAGGCCTGCCGGAGCGTCGTCGGCATCAAGAAGATTACGAGCGTGGCCCGCGAGGGCATGGGCTTCTGCGTGTTCGAGATGAACGACACGGTGGACGACGCGCAGCGGGTGGTCGGTGAGATCCGTTCGGAGGTGGAGCGGATTCCGAGTTTTCCGGAGCTCGCTGAAGACCCCAAGGTGGAGCAGGTGACGCTCCGGACGCCGGCGATCAAGGTCGGTGTGCTCTCCCCTTCCGCGGCCGACGGGGGCGAGCGGTCGGAGCTCGAACTCCGTGAGGTGACCGAACGGGTCCGGGAAGATCTGCTCGCACTCCCGTCCGTGTCGGCGGTCAACATCTCCGGCGGGAAGGACTACGAGATCACGGTCGAGATCTCGGAAGACACGCTCCGCAAGTACGGCCTGTCATTGAAAGCCGTGGCCGACATCATCCGCCGTGAGAATCTCGAACTGCCCGGAGGCACGATCCGCAGCGAAGGTGGGGAAGTGCTCCTGCGAGGCAAGAACAAGAAGTACGCCGGCGACGAGATTGCCAAGCTCCCGCTGGTGACGTTGCCCGAGGGGCTGGTGCTCACCGTCGGCGACCTGGGGAAGGTCCGCGACGGCTTCACCGACGTCGCCGGTCGCAACCGGATCAACGGCCGGCACGGTCTCGTGGTGTCCGTCGATCGCAGTTCGGGCGAGGACTTGCTGGCGATGGTGGCGGAGGTGAAACAGTACGTCGCCGACACGAGCCTGCCTCCGGGCTATGAGCTGGTCACGGCGGCCGACGCATCGGTGGATGTCCGCGAGCGGCTCGACATGCTCCTCTCCAATGGCACGCAGGGCCTGCTGATCGTGTTCGTGATTCTGGCCTTGTTCTTCGACCTCAAGGTCGGGTTCTGGGTGGCGATGGGCGTGCCGGTATCGATGCTCGGCACCGGGGCCCTCATGTTCGCGGCGGATCAGACGCTCAACATGCTCTCGATGTTCGCGTTTCTGATGGCCGTCGGTATCGACGTCGACGACGCGATCGTGGTGAGCGACAACGTCGAGCGGCACCGCAAGATGGGGAAGGGCCCGATCCAGGCCGCGATCGACGGGACGGCGGAGATCTTGCCGTCGGTGGTGTCGGGGGTGATGACGACCGTGATCACGTTCCTCCCGCTCCTGTTTGTGTCGGGCGTGATGGGCAAGTTCATCGCCGTGATGCCCTTCGCATTCATCGCCACGCTGCTCGTGTCGCTCTCGGAGGCGATCTTCGTGCTCCCGGGCCATCTGGCGCATGAAGACAGCTTCGTGCTCCGGGTCTTTCAATGGCTGTGCACGCCGTTCCGGCCGCTGGTCCCGGTGATCCGCTTTATGCAGCAGTCCTGCGATGGCGCGCTGAAATGGTTTGTGAAGCGCGCCTACGCGCCGGCGCTCGAAGCCGCGATCGAGAATCGCTGGGCCGTGATGGCGGGAGCCGCATCGATCTTGATCCTCGCGGTGGGCCTCATCCGCAGCGGCACGACACCCTTCCAGATCTTCCCGAAGATCGATGCCAAGCGGATCCAGGCGCGGGTCGTGTACCCCGACGGCACGCCGGCGAGCGTCACCGAGGCGGGGATCGCCCAGGTGGAGCGGGCGCTCGACGAAACGGCACGCCGGCTCGGCACGCCCGAGCGGCCGCTGGTGACGTTCGTCTACGCTTCCGTGGGCTCGATCGAAATGCAAGGCAAGCCCGGCGTCGAGGCGAATATGAGCGGTAGTCACATGGGCGCGGTGAACGTGGAACTCGAAGATGCCGCCAATCGCACGATCACGAGCGACGTGTTTTTGAGTGAGTGGCGGAAGGCTGTCGGGGCGCTGCCCGGCGCCGACAGCATCGTATTCGCCACCGAGAACATCGGTCCCGCCGGCAAGGCGATCGAGTTCAAGCTGCTCGCAGCCTCCGACGACGATTCGATCCGGCAACTCGAAGACGCAGTGGAGCAGGCGAAGGTGTGGCTGGCGGAATATCCTGGCGTGATCGACATCGACGACGACTCACGGCCCGGGAAGTGGGAATACCAGATGAAAGTGAAGCCACGGGCCGAAGCGCTCGGCGTGTCGCTGGCCGACGTCGCATCGACGATCCGGGCCAGCTTCTACGGCGAGGAGGTGATGCGACTGCAGCGCGGCCGTCACGAGGTGAAACTGCTTGTGGCCTACCCGCGCGACGAGCGCCGGTCGTTCGCGGCGCTCGATGACGTGCAGGTTCGCGGTGCCGACGGCATCGCCCGGCCGCTCGGGGAACTCGCCGACGTGAAGGCGGACCGCGGCTATTCAGAGATCAACCGGCTTGGCCAAAAGCGGTCGATTACGATCACCGCCGACATCGATGCCACGTCGTCGCTCACGTCGGGCCAGATCGTCGCCGACCTGCAGCAGCGGCTGATGCCGAAGCTGCTCGCCGACCATCCAGCCGTCCGCATCCGGTGGGAAGGGGAACAGGAGCAGACGAACGATTCGCTCCGCAGTCTCGGGCTCGGCTTCATCGTGTCGGTGTTCGCGATGTTCGTGCTGCTGACGATGGAGTTTCGCTCGTATCTGCAGCCGTTGCTGATCCTCACTGCCATCCCGTTCGGTGCCGCCGGCGCGGTGTTCGGGCACGCCCTGCTTGGCATGCCGTTGTCGCTGTTCACGATGTTCGGCGTCGTGGCTCTCTCGGGCATCGTCGTCAATGATTCGATCGTGCTGATCGACTTCATCAACCAGCGAGTCCGGGAGGGACGGCCGCTCAGGCTGGCGATCCGCGAAGCGGGCTGTGTGCGGTTCCGGCCGGTATTTCTCACGAGCATCACCACGGTTGGCGGCCTTTTGCCGTTGCTCTTCGACAAGAGCTTTCAGGCCCAGTTTCTGATCCCGATGGCGGCGGCGATGACGTTCGGCGAGGTCGTGACGACGGTGCTGATTCTGATCATGATCCCGGTCGCCTACTCGTTCATCGGCGGCTCGATCGACGAGGAGCACGACGGCGACGAGGCCCACCCCGTGACAGCCACCGACGAGGGCGACGACGACTGGCTGCCGGACTACCTGCAGGAGCCCTCAACGCCTGCCCGGCAGAGGCCGATCAGCGCCTGACGCGCGGAACAGGCTGCCGCCTGTCATGCCTCGCCACGTCCGGCGAGATGGTGTGGGGCCGCAGCGCTGCAGGCCGGGCAGCGCAGCCCACGCCAGCCACACAACGCCGGGTGCCGGGGCTGGCTGGCCGCAAGCAAAGCCAGCCGGTCATCGATCGTGCGTTCACGGTGGCAAGGGCCCGACCAGCGCCAGCCGAGCCGCTCCGCGTCTGCCGCCAACTGGCCGGGGCCGTGCTGCTGGAGCTGGTCCAGCGTCTCCGCCAGGAGGGCGAGCGAGGCGGCTTGATTGAGCTCGCGCAGCCGCTGCCGGCAACAGTCCGCAGGCAGGGGGTGGACGATGGTGCGCAGGATGGAGCCCGCGTCGATGGCTTCGTCGACCCGGTGCAGGGTGACGCCGTATTCGCCGTGGCGTTCGATCAAGGGCAGCACGTCGTAGCCGCGGCCCCGGATGGCAGGCAGCGCCGGATGAATGTTGAAGAGATTGGTGAACCGGGCGATCTCTGCGGCGTTGAACAGGTAGTCGTTGTAGAACGACACGCCCCACGACCAGCGTTGCCGGAGCAGGTTTTGGCGGAGGGCCTGGGCTGCCGCCCGATCGCCTGGCGTCCACACGACAAACCTCGCGTCAGGGGCCCAGCGCTCGAGCAGCGCCCGGGCCGCGTCGGCCAGGGGAGGGCTGGTGATCAACAAGGCGGAGGCGCCGGGCATGGGGCGACGCAGATCGGGTGAGAGGGCGACGTCAGCGATTGACGAGGAAGTGGCAGATGTCGCCGTCGCGCATCGCGTAGTCCTTGCCCTCGACGCGGAGTTTGCCGTGGGCGCGGATGTCTTTCTCGGTGTGATACTGCTCGAGATCCTCGAGCGAGTAGATCTCGGCGCGGATGAAGCCCTTTTCGAAGTCGGTGTGAATCACGCCGGCCGCCTGCGGGGCGAGGGCGCCGATGGGGACCGTCCACGCGCGAACCTCTTTTTCGCCGGCCGTGAAGTAGCTCTGCAGGCCGAGCGTCTTGTAGGCGGCGCGGGCGAGGGCGGCGAGCGACGGCTCCGTGAGCCCGGCGCCGGAGAGCATTTCCGCCCGGTCGGCAGGATCGAGCTCGGCGATCTCCGCTTCGAGCTTGGCGCACACGGGCACTACCTCAGCGCCGGCCTTCGCGGCTGCGGCCTGCACGGCCTGTACGAGCGGGCCCTTGCCGGCGAGGTCGCTCTCGTCGACGTTGGCCACGTAGAGAATCGGCTTGGCCGTGAGCAGGCCGAACTCCTTGACGGCCTTCTGCTCAGCCTCGTCGAGGGCGAGCGTCCGCAGCGGCTTCTGCTCGCTTAAGTGGGCGAGGCACTTCTTCATCGCCTCGACCTTGAGCTTCGCCTCCTTGTCGGTGCTCTTCGCCGCCCGCTCCGCCTTCGGCAAGAGATTGTCGAGGTGCTGGATGTCGGCGAGCATGAGTTCGATCTCGATCGTCTCCATGTCGGACACGGGGTTCACCGTGCCGGCAACGTGGATCACGTCGGGGTCCTCGAAGCAGCGGACGACCTGGAGGATCGCGTCGACCTCGCGGATATGCGAGAGGAACTTGTTGCCGAGCCCCTCGCCCTCGCTCGCCCCCTTCACGATGCCGGCGATGTCGACAAGCTTGAGCGCGGCGGGGATCACTTTCTGTGGCGGGATGAACTTCGTGATCCGCTCGAGTCGATCGTCGGGCACGCTCACCATCCCCTCGTTGGGCTCGATCGTGCAGAACGGATAGTTCGCGCTCTGAGCGGCCTTCGATTGCGTGAGGGCGTTGAAGAGGGTGCTCTTGCCGACGTTTGGCAGTCCGACGATGCCTGCTTCCATGAGAGTGGGGGGTGCTCCGCGATTTCGATTCGAGTAAACGAAGCACCATAATGCCCGATATGGCCCGCTCGTCCCAGCCCCTCGCCGCAGCCTTCTACGATCGGCCAGCCGACCGCGTGGCCCGCGACCTGCTCGGGGCCCGGCTCGTGGTGCGGGCTCCCGACGGCGGCTTGTCGCGGCATGTCGTCTTCGAGACGGAGGCCTATCTCGGGGCCCACGACCTCGCCTGCCACGGTTCGAAGGGGATGACGAAGCGGAACGCCGTAATGTTCGGCCCGGCCGGCCACTGGTATGTGTACTTGTGCTACGGGATGCACTGGATGCTCAACGTCGTGACTGGCGCCGAGGGCGTGCCGGCCGCAGTGCTGATCCGCAGCGCCGGCGAATTCATCGGGCCGGGGCGGGTGACGCGGGGGGTGGGCATCGACAAGGCCTTCGATGGCCTGCCGGCAGGTCGCCCGTCAGGGCTCTGGCTGGAGGCCGGCGAGCCAATTTCCCCACGGTCCATCAGCCGCACGCCCCGGATCGGCGTGGGCTATGCGGGCGCCTGGGCCGCCAAGCCGCTACGGTTCGTCGTCGATCCTGCCAAACTCCCTACAATGAACCGAACGAATCGATCGAGGAGGTGCGAGCCATGAAACGTCGAACGATCATTCTGGCAGGAGCATGCATCATGACAGGCATCGGTGTGGGGCACGGACGGGCCGCGGATGGCGACGGAACGCTCGCCAAGGCGACGTTCGCAGGCGGCTGCTTCTGGTGCACCGAGGCGGTGTATGCCCAGCTCAAGGGTGTGAAGAGCGTCACGAGCGGCTACCTCGGCGGCCAGGTGCCGAACCCCACGTACAAGCAGGTGTGCACCGGCATGACGGGTCATGCCGAGGCGATCGAGATCGAGTATGACCCGGAAGTCGTGTCATTCGAGAAATTACTCGAGGTGTTTTTTGCGACGCACGACCCGACCACGCTCAACCGCCAGGGGGCCGACGCGGGCACGCAGTATCGCTCGGGCGTCTTCTACCACGACGCTGAGCAGAAGCGGATCGCCGAGGAGGTGATCGCGAAACTCGATGCAGCGCGGGTGTTTCCCGGAAAAATCGTCACGGAGGTGACGCCGGCGAGCAAGTTTTACCCGGCCGAGGACTACCACCAAGACTACTTCGCCAACAATCCTTTCCAGCCCTACTGCCAGGCCGTGGCGGCGCCGAAGGTGGAGAAAGTCCGCAAGTTCTTCAAGGATCTCGTGAAGGAGTGACGTCCGGACTGGAGCCGCAGAGTGGTACTCTGCGGAGTGCCGGCGTAGGTGCAGAGTGCCACTCTGCACCTACGGGGGTGGGCGAGTGGCAGTCAGCGTTGACGGCGGCGGCGGGGAGTTTCCTCTGGTGCGGAGCCCTATGGGGTTTCCGGTCATGCCAGCGTGGATTCGAGTCATGGACGCTCTCCATCTTCAGACCCTAGGTTGGTGGCGGTCTTGGATGACGCCTTCCGCCAGCCTCCATTCCCATGTCTTTGCGCGACTGCACGACGACCCCTCTGACGCGAGCTTCCGCCCGCGAGGTGGCGATCGTCATGGAGGCGGCTGCCTCGTTCAACCGTGGTGTGCTCCAAGGAGTTTCGCGGTGGATGGGACAGCACGAAGGGTGGATGATCACGATCGACGATCGCGGGCCCGATGCCGCAAGCCCCGGATGGCTGCTGCGTTGGGTTGGCGACGGTCTGATCAGCGGCCTCGATGAATCATCGCTCCCGCGGCCCTGGCGGGCGGGGCGACGACCGGTCGTCCATGTGCGCGGGCGGATGCCCTTGGTGCCGGTGCCGGGGGTGTATCCCGATGACGAGTCTGCGGCTCGCCTCGCCGTGGCGCATCTCGCCGAACGGGGTCTGAAGCACGTGGTGTTCTGCCCGGTTGCCTCCACGCTGGCGCAGCCGTTGTGCGACGCCGTCGGGCAACACGCGGCAGCGTTGGGCCGCGGTATGGAGGTTCTCGAGCCGCCACGCATGCGTGGGCGGGGGGAGCGAGCTGACGACGAGGACCGGCAGACAATCGTGCGGTGGCTCGCGAGCCTGCCGAAACCGGTCGGTGTGATCGCCGCCAGCGACGTGCGTGCGCTGCAGATCCTGGAGGCCTGCCGCAGCAGTGGGCTCGCGGTGCCCGACGACGTGGCGATCGTGGGGATCGGCGACGACGAGGTGCTGTGTGACTTGGCGACGCCCGCCCTTACGAGCGTGACACACGACTGCCGACGGATTGGCCACGAGGCGGCGCGGATGCTCGATGAGGCGATGCGGTCCGGCCGGCCCGCGTCTGCCGTCGTGTTCGTGCCTCCTGCGGGCATCGCCGTCCGGCGGAGCAGCGATGTGCTCGCCGTCGAGGACGCCGATCTACGAAAGGCGCTGCGGCTCATCCAGGCCAAGGCCTGCACCGAGCTGTCGGCCGCCGACGTGGCGACGGCGGTCGGAGTGTCGCGACGCCTGCTCGACCGCAAGTTTCAGCTGGCCCTCGGCCATACGATTCACGACGAGTTGCAGCGAACGCGGGTGGCCGAAGCCAAGCGACTGCTCGCGGCCACGGACGACAAACTGCTCGTCGTATCGGTGCGATCGGGATTCGCCCATGCTCCCCAACTGTGCAACGTCTTCAAGACGGTCGTCGGAATGTCACCGATGCAATACCGCAAGGCGGCGCGGTCGTGCCGCGAGACGCCTGTCGTGTGTACGAAGTCCCCCACATCCGGCCGCCGGTCCTGAGGCACAGCCTCAGGGGGAAGATGTCAGGCCGAAATCGAAGACGTTGGGGCCGGCAGCGGTCACTTCGATCTCCAGCGTCGAAGCCGCGTTGTACCGGGCCGGAACGAACTGCTCCAGCGGCTTCATGCCGGGCGTGATTTCCACGGCATCGGGCTTGGGACGCGAGGCCACGATCTCGACCCGCTGGCGCCCTGGTCGGCCACGGAGTTGGTATCGGCCCGCGATGATCCGGCCGCCTTGCGGCGCTACGCCCTTGTCGAGCGGATGGAAGGAGATCGCCCCGGCGGCGATCGGCTCGCCGTCATAGGTCACGGTGCCCCTGCTCGCCACGAGCCCGTCGCCCGAGCAGCCTGCCACGATGAGCGCCGCGACGACGCAGAGTGCCGGGAATGCGCTGAGCCGCCGATCAATCATTGCCACCGTTGGCCTCCCCGCCGTTGCGGCTGCCGGTCGCCTGCCAGACGAGCGTGTCGATCTCGTTGCGCACGAACCGCACGGAGCCATCCGCCATGGCGGCGTTGACACCGCCCGGGTGGTAACTGCGGGCCGAGATCACGTGGTTGGCGCCGCTGCCGCCGTTGCAGGGGGCGCGTGTGATCGAGTTGGAGCAATAGGGCAGTTGATCCGAGACTGTCGTATTTGGGGGATAGAGCGTGCTCAGGCTCGAGCCGCCGTGCAGGTTATTGTGGTAACGGCCGCGGGTGTCGATCACCGGCAGTCCGCCCCCGATCGGCTCGGGAATGAGCATGATCTCGCTCCCGGCGAGTGTCTTTGAAAGGCCGTCGGTGATGTCCTTGAGCGTGACGGCCGAGAGTGGAAACGAGATGCCGTTCAGCTGCGAGGAGTTTGCGGACGTGGTGCCAAAAGCCTGGCTGCCGGCGTTCAAAAGATAGTTGCCGTGGAAGCCCTGGTTGTTGGGGTCCGAGGGGCCGTCCTGACTGAAGAGCTTGGGGTTGGTCGGGTCCGAAGGGCACATGAACCCATTGAGGACCGCGCCTTTCTGAGGAAGGTCGGTGTACGACGCCGAGGAGCCGTCGGAGCCACCGTCCTGCCACGTGGAACTCTGGTAGTGCCTCCACTGGATGTCATAGAGGGGTTGCTGCTCGAGGAATGGCAGCACGTACACGGACCATGACCACCGGCGTCTGCCGTATGTGACGCCGTTGACGACGGGCAAGATGGTGTCGAGCTGGGTCTGGGCTCCCATCGGGAACGTGCGCTTCGTATTCGCGTGGTTCTGCAGCGCGAGCCCGAGCTGCTTGAGATTGTTGGTGCAGCTCAAGCGGCGGGCCGTCTCCCTGGCCGCCTGGATCGCCGGGAGAAGCAGCGCGATCAACAGCCCGATGATCGCGATGACCACCAGGAGCTCCACGAGTGTGAAGCCGGTCGTGTGTCGAGCGCCGACACGTGAGCCTGAGCGATGCGGGCGGCTCATCGATCACCTGAGGCGATCAAGGATCGGGCGGAATGTCTTGGCAGGGCTACGACCTACGGCGCCGCATGGCTTTGACGGCGATCGCCAGGCCGCCCGCTGCAAAGAGGACGACGGTGGACGGCTCCGGCACCGGGATCAGATCGAACGTCACGAGGCTCATCGCGGAGACGCTCTGGGTCCCCGCAGTCTGCCACTGCGCCACGTAGAAAGTCTGACCGGTCGGGTTGACGATGTCGAAAATGGCCATGTCCGGAACGGCGTCACGCGTGAGGGCCGCCGAAAGCGTGGTGTTTGGGGTGAGGTCCGGGCTGTAGATGCCCACGTAGTTTGGTGCGTATTGCGCGGTGCCCACGGAATCGACGGCAAATCCGACACGGACGGTGCCTGAGTAGTTAAGCGTGAACGAGAGCGTCTGCCCTGCATACGTCGGCACACCCGGTGTGCCGTATGGACCCTCAGCCACGGGAACCGACAGCGCGCCCTGTCGATAGAGCGAAGATCCATCCGGCCCACGGTAGACCGAGTATCCACCGAAGTTCACGAAGTTGCCCGCGGCCCCTTCGATGCTGCTCATGAACGAGGGGTTGGATCCCATCCAAAGCGTCGGGAATGCACTCGCCGACGTGCCGAGGTTGTTTCCCCCGGCGACGCCTTCGAAGAGATCCGTCCCGGTGTTCGGCCGAATCTGCCAATAACCGTCCTTGCCGTAGGTGTTCGACGTGCCCGTCGCGAAGGACTTCGGGACGGCAGGATTTGACCAGTTCTCAGTCACGTAGCCTGAACCGGGACCACCAGGCTCGGTGCCGACGTAGTTGATCGTCACTGCCAGGCCCTGCGATGCCAGGCCGAATGCCGTGGCGATGAAGGCGGTGAGAATCCAAGAAAACTTTTGCATGGCGACGTTCCCAAGCAGCGTATTCGGCGGTACCCGGGGTTTCCCCCGACGCATGGAGTCTATCTCCGCAGGCTGCCCGTGCGTTGCTGATTGCGGCCGAAAATGTTGCCAAAAATGCCAGGCTCATGCCTGATGTTCGCAGGTGAAACTATGCTTGAGCCGTGCAACGCGTCGCTCGGGCTCATCGTGCCGTTTCCGCAGTGGTGGCCGCCTGGACATGGGCCGGCTGGGCCGTGGCGGGATCGTTCGTTCTGGGGGCATTCCTGCCTGCTGCCGCCGCTGCGGATCCGGGGCTCGTGGATGAGGTGCGGTTGTATTCCCGTGCCCTCACGGCCGAGGAGATTTGGGCCTCCCGAGACGCGATCGCGGCTCGTGCCGAGGCGGCCCGATAGCTGGCGGAGTACAGAGTACCACTCTGTACCTACAGGGTAACGGCGGTGCCACCGTGCCGCTACGCGTCAGCGTATCGTGCGAGCAACTCCTGGGCTTCGACGGGCGTGCCCGGGGTGACGAGCACTTCGGCGAGCTTGCCGTCACGCTCGGCGTAGACGGTCGTCTCCATCTTCATCGCTTCGAGCGAAAGGAGCTTCTGCCCCTTCGTGACGACGTCGCCGGGGCGCACGGCCACCGTCACCACGAGGCCCGGCATCGGGGCCCCGACTTCGCGGGCGTCGCCTGCCACGGCCTTCGGCCGCCGTTGCACCTTCGCCTCGAGGCTCTTGTCGGCGATCGACACGCTCCGCGGCTGGCCGTTGAGCTCGAAGAACACCGTGCGGGTGCCGTCGGCGTGCGGCTCGCCCACCGTGAGCAGCCGGATCACGAGCGTCTTGCCGGGCTCGATCTCTACGCCCAACTCCTCGCCCGGCACGAGCCCCTCCAGGAATGCAGGCGTCGGCAGCACGCTGACGTCGGAATACTTCGTCGCATGTCGGGCGTAGTCTTCGAACACGCGCGGATAGAGAAGCCACGAGAGCACCTCGCGGGGCGAGGCGGTGCGGCCCACGATCTCGGCCGTCTTCTTGCCCGCCGCATGGAAGTCGGCCGGCGGCAGAGATTCACCCGGCCGGCCCGTCACCACCTTGCCGTCGCGCACGATCCGTTTCACGACGGCCGGTGGGAATCCACCTGGCGGCTGCCCCATCCGGCCCGCCACGAGGTCGATCACCGACTCCGGGAAGGCGAGTTCGCGCGCATCGGAGAGCAGGTCGGAGGCGTGCATGCCGTTCGTGACGAGCATCAGTGCGAGGTCACCCACCGATTTGCTCGTGGGGGTCACCTTCACGATGTCGCCGAGCAGGTGATTCACGTCGGCGTAGGCGCGGCACACCTCCTCCCAGCGGTCGCCGAGGCCGAGGGCCTTCGCCTGCTCCAAGAGATTCGTGAACTGGCCACCAGGCATTTCGTGCAGATAGAGATCGGCGTCGGGCGCCTTCATGTCGCACTCGAAGGCCGTGTAGTGGTCGCGAACCGCGGCCCAGTAGTGGGCCAGCTCTCGCAGTGGCTCCGGGTCGAGGCCGGTATCGAGCGGGGTGTGGCGGGCGGCGTCGACGAGGGCATTCAGGTTTGGCTGGCTCGTCAGGCCGGCGAACGGAGCGAACGCGGCGTCGACCACGCTGGCGCCGTTCCGGGCGGCTTCGAGGAGCGCCGCCATCTGGGCGCCCGATGTATCGTGCGTGTGGAAGTGGATCGGGATGCCGACTTCAGCCCGCAGGGCCGACACCAACTTGCCCGCGGCGAACGGCTTGCAGAGGCCCGCCATGTCCTTGATGGCGAGCATGTGGGCGCCAAGCTTTTCCAGCTCCTTGCCGAGCTTCACGTAGTAGTCGAGTGAATACTTCGTGCGCTTCGGGTCGAGGACGTCGCCCGTGTAGCAGATCGCCGCCTCGCAGATCGCACCGCTCTCCACGACGGCGTCGATCGCCACTTTCATGTTCGGCACCCAGTTGAGCGGGTCGAACACACGAAACACGTCGATGCCCGCCGCGGCTGATTCCTTCACGAACGCCTGCACGACGTTATCGGGGTAGTTCGTGTAGCCGACGGCGTTGCTCGCGCGCAGGAGCATCTGGAAGAGCACGTTGGGGATCCGCTCGCGCAGGAGCAGCAGGCGATCCCAGGGGCACTCCTTGAGAAACCGCATCGAGGTGTCGAACGTGGCCCCGCCCCACATCTCGAGCGAGAAGAAGCCGGACGCGAGCCGGGCGTAGGCATCGGCCACGGCGAGCATGTCGTGGGTGCGCATCCGCGTGGCGAGGAGCGATTGATGAGCGTCGCGCATCGTCGTGTCGGTGACGAGCAGGTGTTTTTGCGAACGCACCCAGGCGGCGAACTTCGCGGGCCCGAGTTCCTGGAGCTTGGTGCGCGTGCCGGCCGGCGGGGCGGCGAAGCGGTCGTAGTCGGGCACTGGAGCGGCGTGACGGCGGGCGGCTGTGGCCCGGCCCTTCACGAGCGCGTTGCCGTTGACGATCACGTCGGCGAGGTATTCGAGGAGCTTCGTGGCCCGATCCTTGCGCACGGGAAAGTCGAACAGCGTCGGCGTCTCGTCGATGAAGCGGGTCGTGCACTTGCCGGCCAAGAACTCCGGATGTGTGACGAGGTTCACGAGGAACGGGATGTTCGTCTTCACGCCGCGGACGCGAAACTCCTGCAGGCACCGCTCCACATGGCCGGCCGCCTCCTCGAGCGTGAGGCCGCGGGCCGTCACCTTCACGAGCAGCGAGTCGAAGTAGGGCGTGACCACGGCGCCCGAGAATGCCGAGCCCGCATCGAGCCGGATGCCCATGCCGCTCGCGGAGCGATAGGCGGTGATCCGGCCGTAATCGGGCAGGAATCGATTTTCGGGATCTTCCGTCGTGACGCGGCACTGCACGGCCGTGCCCATCGACTTGATCGCCGCCTGGTCGCCGAGGCCGATCTGCGGGTCGGAGAGCTTGTAGCCCTCGGCCACGCGGAGCTGCCGGCGGACGATGTCGATGCCGGTGATCTCCTCGGTGACGGTGTGCTCCACCTGGATCCGTGGATTCACCTCGATGAAGAAGAACTTGCCGGTGTCGGCGTCGACGAGGAACTCGACGGTGCCGGCGTTCTCGTATTTCGACGTGCGGCCGATGGCGAGCGCCGCCTCGCAGATCGCGTCGCGGGTCTTTTGCGGCAGGTTCGGGGCCGGAGCGATCTCGACGACTTTTTGGTGCCGCCGCTGCACCGAGCAGTCGCGCTCGAAGAGGTGCACGAGGTTGCCGTGGAGATCGCCGAGCAGCTGCACCTCGATGTGCCGGGCCCGCTGGATGAACTTCTCGACGAACACGGCCGCGCTGCCGAAGGCGGTTTTGCTTTCCCGCTGGGCGCTCTCGAGCGCCACGGCCAGCTCGTCTTCGCCGCGCACCACGCGCATGCCGCGGCCGCCGCCGCCGTGGGCCGCCTTGAGGATCACCGGCCAGCCGAGCTCCTTGGCGATCGCGAGCGCGTCGGCCGGGCTCGTGACCGGCTTCGGGCTGCCGGCCAGGATCGGCACGCCGGCCCGCTTGGCGAGGTCGCGGGCGGCCGTCTTGTCGCCGAGCATCTGGAGGAGCTCGACCCGCGGGCCCACGAACGTGATGCCCGCCTTCTCGCACGCCGCGGCGAAGGCGGGGTTTTCCGAGAGGAACCCGTAGCCCGGATGGATCGCATCGACTCCGTGGTTCTTCGCGAGCGCGACGATCGACTCAATGTCGAGGTAGCTGCGGAGCGGCTCGCCCGGTTTGCCCACGAGATAGGCTTCGTCGGCCTTGAAGCGATGGAGGGCGAAGCGGTCTTCGTGGGCGTAGATCGCGACGGTGCGGATACCGAGCTCGTGGGCGGAGCGGAAGACGCGGATTGCAATCTCGCTGCGATTCGCGACGAGCAGTTTGGTGATGGGACGCATGGCGGCGGTCGAGGGCCTGTCGGGAGGCACAAAGCGGGTGAAACGAGCCGCAATCGTACCTGTTTCGCGCCCCGCGGACAGGCCTGTGTGTCACCCCGGCAGGGTGGCCGACTCGTCGGCATACGTGGGCCGCAGGTAGTCGGGTACGAGCGCGGCCGGCGCGTTGGCTCGGCCGGCTGCGTGCAGCCGTGTGGCCAGGTCCGCGGCATCCGCCGCCGTCGGTCGCCAGGCCTCGCGCGGCGCCACGGCGAGATCGGCCCGAAGCGCGAGTGCGGCGGTCACGAGAGCGAGGCCAGGGCCGGAGACATGGGCCCCGCGGGGGAGCGCGGCGAGCCAGTCTGCGGCCGCGACGAGCCGTGGCGTCGAGAGCGTGTAGCCCGTGGGAGCGTCGGCCGCCGGCACCGCCTCGGCCACGAACAGGTCGCCACGGCCGGCGTCGTATGCCAGGTGGAGTGGCTCGGCTGCTGCGCCCGTGAGCCGCGCGGTGCGCCTGGCGACGACATCGAAGCCCGAGACGCCGACGAGCGCGGCGCCGGAGGCCCAGGCGATGGCCTTCGCCGTGGAAAGCCCGACGCGCAGCCCCGTGAACGAGCCGGGGCCGCGGACCGTGCCCACGAGCTCGACGTCGCCGACGTTCCAGCCGAGGCCGTGCGCCGCCTCGTCGAGCGCCGCGGCGATTCGGCGCGCATGCTCGCCCGCAACGGGCAGCTGGATCTCGACCGCGCGGCCGGCTGCCGCTGCCGCCACCGAACCGGTGGCGAGACTCGTGTCGATGGCGAGAGTTCTCATGGGAGGGCGGCCCCGTGCTTGACCGTGGTTTCCGGCGTCCGTAGAGTCAGTTTTTCAGCCACAAGCATCCGTCCAGAAATTCGGTCCGCCGGATCGTAGGGTCGACACGAGTGAAGCGGGCCATCATCAGCGATATCCACGGCAACCTCGAGGCGCTTGAGGCCGTGCTCGAGGATATCGAAAGGCAGCAGGTCGATGCCATCTACTGTCTGGGCGACATCGTCGGCTACGGGCCGAATCCCTGCGAGTGCGTCAAGCTCGTGCGGCAGAAATGCCAGGTCGTGATCCTCGGCAACCACGACCAAGGGGCTCTCTTCGACCCGGACGGATTCAACGTCGGCGCCGAGCGGGCGATCCGTTGGACACGGGCTCAGCTCGAACAGCACGACCGCCTGCCGCGAAACGCCGCCGACCCGCTGTCGGACTTTTTGGGTGAGCTGCCCCGCAATCACGTCGACGGTGAGTTTCTCTTCGTCCATGGCTCGGCGCGACGGCCACTCGATGAATACGTGTTTCCCGAGGACATCTACAACCCGCTGAAGATGGAGCACATCTTCGAGCTCGTGGGCCGCTACTGCCTGCAGGGCCACACGCACATTCCGGGCGTGTTCACCGAGGCGCCGGAGTTCATCTCGCCAAACGTGCCCGCCGGAGCGGTCGAATGCCGGGTGCCGCTGCCGGCAGGCAAGGCGATGGTGAATGTCGGCTCGGTCGGCCAGCCGCGCGACGGCGATCGGCGGGCCTGCTACGCGATCCTCGAGGATGGCGGCGTGCGGTTCCGGCGGATCGACTATCCCTTCGACGTCACCTGCCGCAAGATCCACGCGATCGCCGATCTCGACAACTTTCTCGGCGACCGGCTCACGCAGGGGCGGTAGGTTTTCGCGGTCCGCGGCTATACTAGGTGTTTCCGTCGACGGTCTTCGGCCCGTCTCGCCCTCCCGCCTCGCCGTAGGACACCCGCTTCGTGGAACGTCGGTATATCCAGTTCGCGCTGATCTCGTTCGCCATTCTGTTCGGAAGCCAGGCCCTGCAGGCCGTGCTCTTTCCGCGGAAGCCCCCGGTGAAGCCGGCCGGTGAGGCCGGGAGCCTGCCTGAAGACACGACGATCGCTGAGCGTGCCGACGCAGGTTCGCCCGGCCCCGGTGCGGCGGATGGCGCCTCGCCTTCCGAGACGCCGGAATCGGGAGCCACGGGCGGCGATTCGTCGGCTCCGCGGGCCCGCCGCACGCTCGGCTCGCTCGATCCCGACGCCCCGGCGCAGATGCTCGTCACGCTCACCAGCCGGGGCGCGGCCGTCGAACGGATCGAACTCGCCGGCCGCAGGTTCCACGATCAGGACGACTGGTCGGGCTATCTCGGCCACCTCGCCCTCACCGAGGCCGACGGCGGCTGCCGCGTGGGTGTGGTGGGAACCGACACTCCGGCCCAGGCCGCCGGGATCGAAGCGGGCGACGTGATCACGCGGCTCGACGGTGTCGCCACGCCCGATGTGGCGGCGCTCATGAAGGCGTTGCGCGGCACGAAGGCCGGCCAGAAGGCCTCACTCGACATCATCCGCGCCGGTGCGCCGCGCACGGTCGAGGTCGCGCTCGTCCGACGGCCGCTGGAAGTCGTGCGGCCGGAATACAAGACGGCGCCGGTCGATGACGTAGACGGTCTGCCACACGATCCGCTCTCGTTTCGCTTGTCTCTCGAATCGCTCGACGGGAAGCGGCGGCGTGAGCCGCTGGCCGAACTCCGCGGGCTCGAACTCGCCGACCGCGACTGGCAGATCGACGAATCGAGCGATGCATCGCGGGTGCGGTTCACTACGCGGCTCCCGAACGGCCTGACGGTCGCCAAGGAATATCGGCTCGTGACCGAGGCGGGGAGGCCGGGCTCCCGGCTCGAGCTCGCGGTGGAGTTTCTCTCGAAGGGCGGGGAATCGGTCGTGGCGTATGCGCTCGACGGCCCCACGGGGCTGCCGACCGAGGGCTGGTGGTACACCGCCCGGGTGGCTCGCGATTGGGGCTCGCTCGGCGTCCGAGACGTGGCGATGCGGTTTGCAGGGGAACAGAGCACGCTCGTGAGCGGGCTCAAGGTCGCGGATGCCGCGCTCGATCATCCAGCCACGGCCGTGCGCGACGGCAAGCCCTTGTCGTTCGCCGGGGTCGACGCGCTCTACTTTGCGGCGGCGCTCATTCCGGCGCCGAGCGGCCCCGAAGCGCCCGCACTCGAGGAAGTCCGTCCGCTCGTGGTGGGTGACGTGCCTCCGGCAGCCAAGCGGAAGCTCGTCGACGTCACGTGCCGGCTCGTCTCGCGTGAGCTCACGCTGCCGGCCGACACGCCCGTGGTCCATCGCTACGGCATCTTCGCGGGCCCGAAGCAGCCGGAGCTGCTGGCGGAGTTCGGTGCCGAGGGGGCCCGGATGGACGACCTCGTCTATTACGGATGGTTTGGCTGGGTGGCTCGGCCGATGGTCGCCATCCTCCACGCGATCCACGCGGTGATCGGCAACTACGGGCTCGCGATCCTGCTGCTTACCGTGATCGTGCGCGGTGCGATGTTTCCGATCAGCCGGAAGCAGGCCCTCTCGTCGCAGAAGATGCAGGCCTTGCAGCCCGAGATGAAGGCGATCACGGAAAAATACAAGAACGATCCGCAGAAACGCACGCAGGCCACGCAGGAGCTGTGGCGCAAGCACGACTACAACCCGATGGGCGGCTGCCTGCTCGTGTTCATCCAGATTCCGATCTTCATGGGGCTCTACCGCTCGCTTGCCACCGACGTCGAGCTTCGCCAGGCGCCGCTCTTCAGCTCGGCCATCCGCTGGTGCTCGAATCTCGCGGCGCCCGACATGTTTTGGGACTGGTCGCAGGTGCTGCCCTCGTTCCTCACCGCCCCCGAGGGCTGGCTGGGGCCATTTCTCAATCTGTTTCCGCTGGCCACGATCGGCCTCTTCCTCTGGCAGCAGAAGCTGTTCATGCCACCCGCCATGGACGAGCAGGCCCAGATGCAGCAGCAGGTGATGAAATACATGATGTTTTTCATGGCCCTGATGTTCTTCAAGGTGCCGTGCGGGCTGTGTCTTTACTTCATCGCCTCGAGCCTGTGGGGCATCGCGGAGCGGCTCCTCTTGCCGTCGGTCACGCCGCAGGCGGCGCTCGCCGGTGCGGGAGGTGGCACCGTGGCCACACGCACGTTCGACGTGCCGTTCTTGTCGAACGGTACACAGAAAGAAGATGCTGCCACGGCAGCCCGCAAGAAGCGCCAGGCCCGCAAGCGTTGAGATTTGGAGGACAGGCTTCAGCCTGTCATGCCCACTCTGCACGCCTGCGCCGGCTCGGGGTTAACCCGTACCGTCTCGCCGGACGTTCACTGCGCCCATCCTGGGCTCCGTTCACTCGGATGTGCCTGCGCTGCGCCATCCATGGCTTCGCTGGTCACATACGCCGGCTCAACGGCAGGGGTAACCCCGAGCCTCCCCGTCTGGAAGCCCGAGGCGCGAGCCGAAGGGAATACGCGTGGTGTTTCGCCACCGGGGCATCCTCTCGGCTTACGCCTCGGGCTTTCGTTGAGGCAGCCCGAAGCCGGTGCGTGACTGAAGCCATGACAGGCTGAAGTCGGTCCCACATGAGGGCGCATCGTTGGTCGCGACCTCTTGGCAGCGGTAGGCTTGACGCCACGCACATGCCATCCCGCCTCGCTCATCCCTCCGAGCTCATCGTTGCGCCTGCCAGCGTGGCCGGCAGCGGCGCACGGGCGATCGTGCGACTGTCGGGCGAGGGGCTCGCGCGTCTGCTTGAAGAACTCGTCGAGCCGACGCCGCGGGATGCATTTGCGTCACCAGGGCAACCCCGGTGCGTTGCTGCGCGGCTGAGTGATGAGCTTGCCGCTCCCTGGGGGCCTCTTGCAGTCGATGTGCTCTGGTGGCCAGGGCCCGGCGGTCCCACGGGTGGCCCGCTCGCCGAATTGCAGTTGCCCGCATCGGCGCCGCTCGTCGATGCAATCGTCGCCGCGGCCTGCAGCCATGGGGCCAGGCTCGCTCGGGGCGGTGAGTTTTCGTTGCGGGCCTTTCTCGCGGGGCGGATCGATCTGGTGCAGGCGGAGGCCGTGCTGGCCGTCGTCGACGCCCGCACACCCGATGAACTCGCGACCGCGCTCGATCGGATGGCGGGCGGGGCGGGGCGGCGTCTGCACGCCGTGCGCGAAGCGCTGCTCGACCTGCTCGCCGACATCGAGGCCGTGATCGACTTTGCCGACGAGCACTCGCCCGATCACGTGGCGGCGGCCGATGCGGCCTTCTGGCAGGCGGTCGACGGGAGGATCGCGACTGCCACGCAGTCGCTCGACGAGGTCGCCACCTACACAGCCGCGCGTGACGCAGCCGCCGGCGACCTGCCGCGAGTCGTGCTCGTGGGCCGGCCGAACATCGGCAAGAGCAGTCTCTTCAACGCGCTGGCCGGCGACCTAGCGGCGCTCGTCGCCGACGAAGCAGGCACCACGCGCGACTGGATCGGAGCCCGAATCGAAGCCAACGGCACGGCCTGCCTGCTCGTCGACTTGGCCGGGATCGACGGCGCGGGCACCATCGGCTCGGTGGCCGCTGCGGCAGTCGCGGCAGCCGAGGTCGAGGTGGCAGGGGCCGACGTGCTCGTGGTCTGCCGTGACGCGTCTGCCCCGGATGACGTGCCCGATGTGCCGCTTGGAAAGCCAAGAATCGACGTGCTCACCCGAGGTGACAGGAGCTCACCGCTCCGGATCGACACCGCGGCGATTTTGACCAGCAGCCACGAGCGGCTCGGTATCGACGACGTGCGCCGGGCCATCATCGCCGCGGTGCAGCGGCTCGCACCGCGGGGGCCGGCGGCGACGCTCCGGATGCGGGTGGGCGTGGAGGAGGCCCGGGAGGAGATCCTCCGGGCGCAGGCGTCCGCGGGGGCTGCTGGTCGCGACGAGGCGCTCGTCGCGGGGCACCTGGGGCGGGCCGTGGTCGCCATCGGCACAATCACAGGGCGGGACATGGGCGACGACCTGCTCGATCGTATATTCGAGCGGCATTGCATCGGAAAATGATGCCACAGCGAGGTGTTCGATGAGCGACGTGGAACGGCAGATCGGAGTGCTCGCGGCCGGTGCCGTGGCGTTCAGCCGCCGAACGGCAGCCGAACGCGCTGTGCTCGCCGAGCGCACCGCCCAGACAGTGGCGGGCGTGGCCGATGCCTGGCTCGAGGCAGCGCTCGGCATCAAGCAGTCGACCGCCGCGCACGTGCGGGCGGAGGAGATGGCCACGGGCCCGCTCGTCACGGTGCGGCTGCTGCTCGTGACCGCGCGGGCCCTTGGCGACATCGGCCACACAGGCCTGCCGCAGGTGCCACGACCGCCGCGTCTCGTCCACCCGGGCGACGAAACCGCCTCCCGGATCGTCGTCGACGTTTTGCCCGGCTCCGCGCCGCGCGGCGGCTTGTACGACTCGACGATCTTCGGCGGCCATCAGGCCACGGTGCGGTGCGTGAATCCCGGCAGCCTCGAGGCGTTCGAGCGGTCGTGGCGGGCGGAGGTGGAGGAACGGCCGCGCGCCGGCGGCGTGGCGCTCGTGCTCGGGGCGGGCAACGTCACCGGCCTGGCACCGGCCGACTGTGTGAACCAGATTTTCGAGCACGGCCGGGCGGTGTTCCTCAAGCTGCATCCGGTCCATGCCCCGCTGCGGGGCGTGTTCGAGCGGGCGTTCCAGCCGCTCATCGAGGCCGGGCTGCTCACGATCGTGGCCGGCGGGGTGGAGGTGGCGAAGGCGGCCCTGGCGGCGCCGGGTCTCGAGCACGTGCATCTCACCGGGGGCCAGGCGGCGTTCGACGCGCTCGTGTGGGGTGGGACGGGCACGCACGGCACGCCCGTGCTCGCCCAGTCGATCACGTGCGAGCTCGGCAACGTCACGCCGTGGGTGATCGTGCCGGGTCGCTACACGCCGCGTGAACTCGCCATGCAGGCCGATATGGTGGCGGCCTCGATCGTCAACAACACGTCGTTCAACTGCATCGCCACGAAGCTCGTCGTCACGGCCCGGGCCTGGGAGCAACGCACCGAGTTTCTCGCGCTCGTGGAGCGGCGGCTGGCGGCCGTCGCTGCCCGGCCCGCGTGGTATCCCGGCGCGCGATCGGCCTGGGAAGAGCTGACCGCCTCCGCCGCGCCGGCCGACGGCACGCTCCCGTACGTGTTTCGCACTGGCATCGACGCCGACCGTGATGCCCGGTTTGTCGCGCGCGAGTGGTTCGTGCCGGTGGCGGCCGAGATTCCGCTGGGTGGCCCTTCGATCGAGGCGTTTTGCGGCGCAGTGCACGACCTCGTGGGGCGACTGCCTGGGTCGCTCGCCGCGAGCGTGACGGTGCCCGGATCGCTCGCCTCTCACGACGCCGCGCGGGCGGAGCTGTTGATCGAGCACCTGCCGTTCGGCGTCGTCGGGGTGAACACGTGGTCGGCGCTTGCCTACTCGATGGCGAGCGTTCCCTGGGGTGGCTTTCCCGGGGGCACGCTCGTCGCGCCGAGGAGCGGCATCGGCTTCGTGCACGACCCACTCTTTCTGCCGCTCGTGCACAACACGATCCTGCGTGGCCCGCTCACAGCCTGGCCGAAGCCCGCGTGGTTCCCCTGGCATGCGCACGGCACGACCCTCGCCCGTGGCTTGCTCGCGATGTACGCCGAGATCGCCCACGGCCGCAGCGGGCTCTGGCAACTCGCCCGCATGGTGCCCGCGGTGCTCGCGGGCTGAGGAGTATCTCACGCGATCGGTGCGCGCCGGCTCGGGGTTACCCCGTACCGTCTCGCCGGACGTTCGCCTCCGCCCTCCAGGCTACGGCTCACTCGGATTTGCCTGCGCTGCGCCATCCATGGCTCCGCTGGTCAAATACGCCGGCTCAACGGCAGGGGTAACCCCGAGCCTCCCGTTCTCGTAGCCGCTCGGGACTTTCGGCGGAGCCGGTCGGTGGGCACGCTTCTAGCGGGCAGCCCGGCGGGGGCGTTTGGCGGCGACCTTCGGCTCGTCGCGGGCCGGGACGGCTTCGCTGAACTTGTCGGCCTGCCCCGTGAGTTCGTAGAGGAATCGGCTCGGCTTGCAGGGGCGGCTCTTGCCCCACTTCATCCGTGTCAGGCAGAGCGAGAGCACGAGCCGTTTCCGGGCCCGCGTCACGCCCACGTAGCACAGCCGCCGCTCCTCCGCGATCGCGTCGAGCCCCGCCTCGAGCGACCGATGGTGCGGCAGCAGGCCCTCCTCGAGCCCCACCATCCACACCTGGTCGAACTCCAGCCCCTTTGCGGCGTGCAGTGTCATCAGCCGCAACAGATTGCCGCGAGGCTTGTCTTCGCGAAACCGCTCCGCCTCGGTGACGTCGAGCACGAGTTCGTCGAGGAAGTCGCGGACCACGCGGGCGAAATCGCGTCCCGGCCGCTGCGACTGTTCGTGGGTGGCGAGCGCGTTCGCGAGGTCTTCCACGCACGCCTGCCGCTCCTCGGCCTCGGACGGATCGTCGTATTCCTTGGTGAGAAAGGCCTGGTAGCCCGTTGCGTCGAGCAGCCGCCGGAGCACGTCGGCCGCATGGCCGGGCGTGGCCGTATCGCGGAGGCCGACGGCCCGCTCGAGCGCCGCCACGCCGCCGGCCGCCGCCGGCGTGAGCCGGCCGGCATCGCGGGCGGCACGGAGCGCCTGCCAGGCGCTCGTGCCATCGGCGGCCGCGCCCGTGCGGGCCTGCGTGAGCGTCTGTGCCGAGAGGCCACGCGGGGGCACGTTGGCGATCCGCGCAAGAGCGAGGTCATCGTCGGGCTCGATGAGCAGCCGCAGGTAGGCCATCACATCTTTCACCTCGCGGCGATCGAAGAACGAGCGGCTGCCGATCAGTTCGTAGGGGATGCCCTTCCGCCGCAGTTCCTGTTCGAAGACGCGGGTCTGCTCGCCGGTGCGGACGAGGATCGCCGCCTCGCTCGGAGCCACCTCCCCCTCGCGCAGCCGAATCTCGACGTCGGCCACGACGCGCCTCGACTCGTCGACCTCGTCCTGAGCCTGAACGATCGCCGGTGGCGGGCCCGACGGGGCCTGCGACACGAGCTCCTTGCCGTGCCGCTTCGTATTGCACGAGATCAGTTGGTTTGCGGCCCGGATGATCTCGGGCGTCGAGCGGTAGTTTTCCACGAGCCGCACCACCACGGCCTGCGGCCAGCGTTTCGGAAATTCGAGGATGTGGGAGATCTGGGCGCCGCGCCAGGCGTAGATCGACTGGTCGTCGTCGCCCACCACGCAGATGCTGCGGTGGTCGCGGGCGAGCGCCGAGAGAATCCGCTCCTGGATACCGCTCGTGTCCTGATATTCGTCGATGAGCACGTGCTCGAACCGCCCGGCCTCGGCCCGGCGCACCTCCTCGTGGTGCGTGAACAGTTCGTCCACGACAAGCAGCAGATCGTCGAAGTCGACCGCGCCGGATCCGCGCAGCGCCTCTTGGTAGCGACGGTAGCCGGCGGCCGCGAGCGTCCACGACTCGGGGGCGTCGGCGGCGATCGTGTCGAAGGCCCCGTCGGGCCGCACGGCCGCGCTCTTCCACCGGCTCACGCGATCGATCAGGTCGCCGGGCCGCAGGATCGCGTCGGGCACCTTGAGCTCCTTGAGCACCTTGCGGGCGATCGACTCCTGCTCGCCGCGGTCGACGATAGAAAACCGCTCCGGAAGCCCGAGCTTCGGGGCGTGGCGGCGGAGCACCCGCACGCAGAGCGAGTGGATCGTGGAGATCTCGGGCTTCTCGTCGGCATTCGAGCGCAGCAGCTTGCCCGCTCGGGAGAGCATCTCCTTGGCAGCCTTGTTGGTGAACGTGACGGCCAGAATCCGCGCGGGCCGCGTGCCACGCCGCACGAGGTGGGCCATCCGGGCGATCACGACGCGGGTCTTGCCCGTGCCGGCGCCGGCGAGCACCAGCAGCGGCCCCACCGGGGCGTTCACCGCGTCGGATTGTGCCGGGTTGAGCTGCATCACCGAAATGTACCAAACCGCCGTTCAGCCGCCGTTGAGCCGCGTGGTTTGTTGCCTTGACGCCATCGGCCACGCGGACTCTATTGCTGCCTTTCCGGGCCCCAAAATCAGGCGAGGTGCGACGATGCGCGACGACCACAGAGGCGTGCCGATCGAGGACGCGGAAGAGATCGAGGGCAACGCGCTCGCAGAGAAGACCTTCGAACTCGTCGACCGGCTGCGGCCGCATGCCAATGCGATCCTGCTCGCCCTCGGCGGGGCCGTGCTCGCTCTGGCCGCGTGGGTGCTCGTGTCGGCCCAGTCGACTGCCACGAAGTCGCAGTCGTGGGATGCCTTTCTTGCAGGGCTCTCGGGGGGCGATCCCCAGGCCTTCGACGAGGTCGTACGCCGGTATCCAGGCACGCCAGCAGCCGACTGGTCGCGGCTCGTGATGGCAGACATGGCGCTCATCGACGGCACGGAGCTGATGTTCGTCAATAAAGACCAGGCGCCGCCCCGTCTGCAGGCTGCGGCCGACCTCTACGCATCGATCCTCGCTTCCAGGCCCACCGGGATGCTGGCCGAGCGTGCTACGTTCGGGCTGGCGAAGGCACGGGAAAGCGTCGGCCAACTCGATGAGGCCCGGCGCGGCTATGCGGCAGTGGCGGCGGAGTTTCCCGAGGGGGCGCTCGCCGGCCTGGCCCGGAAGCATGCGGCCACGGTCGATCGCGAGGCCACGCGGCAGTGGTATGATTGGTTCGCCGCCCAGAAAATTACGCCGCCAGCCCCGAAGCCGGCTGCGGAGGAGACGCCGGCGGAGCCACCCGCGAAGCCGCAGGAGTAGCCCCTGGACGCCCCGAGCCCCCGCCCGCTGTCACCCGGCGACGAGGCGACGTTCGTGGTCTCACCCGAGTCGGCCGGGCTCCGGCTCGACGTTTTCTTGGCTCGGATGATCCCGGATCAGAGCCGTTCGTTTCTTGCCCGAGCGATCGAAAAGGGGGCCGTGCGCGTCGACGGAGTGGTGGCCCGGGCCTCCGTGAAGCTCAAGGCCGGCTCGCTCGTGTGCCTCGACGTCCCAGAGCCGCCGCGGGCGGGCCCCGCGGCCGAGGAGATCCCGCTGGACTTTCTGCTGCTCGACGACGTGATGGCCGCGGTCAACAAGCCGGCCGGCATGGTGGTGCATCCCGCCAAGGGAAACTGGAAGGGCACGCTCGCCGGCGCCCTCAAATGGCACCTCGAGCGCGAAGGCGCCGGCCTCTCGTCGCTCGGCGGCCCCACCCGCCCCGGCATCGTGCACCGGCTCGATCGCGACACCAGCGGCGTGATCGTGGTGGCCCGCAGCGAGGACGCCCATCACCGCCTCGCCAAGCAGTTCGAGCGGCGCACCGTCGAGAAGACCTATCTCGCCATTACGCAAGGCCAGCCAAGCTTCGACCGCGACGAGATCTCCGCGCCGATCGGCATCCATCCCTACCAACGCGAGAAGATGGCCGTGCGGCGCGACCACGCCACGAGCCGCGAGGCCGTGACCCGCTACGAGGTCGTGGAGCGGTTCCGCGGCGCCGCCCTCGTGCGCGTCGCCCCAAAGACGGGCCGCACCCATCAGATCCGTGTGCACCTCGCGCATATCGGCTGCCCGGTGCTCTGCGACATGCTCTACAGCGGCCGCTCAGTGATCGAGCCGACGCTCTTCGGCCTGCCCGCCGGCCCGCCACTTCTCACCCGGCAGGGCCTCCACGCCGCGAGCCTCGCGATCGACCACCCGGCCACGGGCGAGCGGCTGCACCTTGCGGCGCCGTTGCCGGCGGACATGGAGGGGATGCTGGCCGCGCTCCGGTCTGCGTGATGTCACCGGCTTCGGGGCCGCCATATCCCGTCGCCGGACGTCCACGAGACGTTGCGCGCCGGCTACGGGCCACCCGATCCCCCTCGCCGGACGTTCACTGCGCCCCTCCTGGGCTTCGTTCACTCGGAGCGACTGGCGCTGCGCCATCCTGGCTGCGCTGGTCGCAAACGCCGGCTCAAGGGACACGGGTAGCCCGCAGCCTCCTCAACTCCAATGCGGGAGGCGAGGGGTTACCCCTGCCGTTGAGCCGGCGTATTTGACCAGCGGAGCCATGGATGGCGCAGCGCAGGCAAATCCGAGTGAGCCGGAGCCTGGAGGGCGGAGGTGAACGTCCGGCGAGACGGTACGGGGTAACCCCGAGCCGGCACAGTCACAGCGTTGGCAAGCGGCACGCCTGCCACACACGGGACAGGGGGAGCCCGAAGCCGGCGCCCCGGCTTGGTTACGACGCAGGATCGGTCTCGTCCAGCAATACGAGCGCACGCGGGAGCGTGGAGTCGATCACGCGCGAGATGGCGATCACGAATCCGACGGGGCCGTCGCGCCAGCCGCCCTGCAGGACGTAGCTCTTGAGGAAGTTCGAGGCGCCGCGGGCCGGGAGCGTCCACGGACTCACTCGCTGGCCCTTGGCCCGCATGATGCCAGCCTTGAGCCGGGCGTAGCGAACCGAGCGGGCGATCACGTCGGCGCAGTCGGTGAAGCTGTGGTGCAGGATCGACCCCGCCAGGAGTCGGGGCGCGGTGTGGGCTTCCACCTGCTCGTGCACCGGGAGGGGCGAGAATGCGGCATGCCCGCGGTGGAAGAGCCGGAGCACCGTCTCGCCGCCCCAGGGACCGTGCCGTACCTCGCGCGCGCCGACGAACGTGCGGCGGCGGAAGGCGTAGCAGGCCTGGGGATCGGCGAGGTCGAGGGCCTGGATGGCGGCCGTGGCCTCTTCATCGAGCGTCTCGTCGGCATCGAGCGAGAGGATCCAGTCGTGGGCTGCGAGTTCCACGGCGCGGCGCTTCTGCGGGCCGTAGCCAAGGAAGGGCTGATGCTCCACGCGGGCCCCGGCCGCACGGGCGATCGGCACCGTGTCGTCGGTCGAGCTCGAGTCGAGCACGAGCCGCTCGGTGCAGAAGGCGAGGCTCGCGAGTGTGGCAGCCAGATGCTGCCCGGCGTCGCGGGTGATGACGACGGCCGACACCGCCGGGCGGTCGCCCGTCATGAAGATGGCCCGTCCAGCGTGGGCGATGCGGCAAGGTCGGCAGGTGAGTCCGCCTCGAGCGTGAGGGGAAACTCGAGCGTGAAGGTGCTCCCCGCACCGAGGCTGCTTTCAGCGCGGATGTCGCCGTCGTGTTCGCGGAGGATCTTGCGGCTCACCGTGAGGCCGAGCCCCGTGCCCCGCGAGCCCTTGGTCGACACGAACAGATTGAAGATTTCGGCCAGGGTCTCGGCGGTCATCCCTTCGCCGTTGTCGGCGATGACGATTCGCACGAGGCCGGCGGGCCGGTCGATCTCGACCTGGATATCCACGCGCGGGTCGGGCCTGTTCTCGACCGCGTCGAGCGCGTTGGTGACCACGTTGAGCACGGCCCGCGAGATGCCCTCAGGGTCGAAGACGACGCGGGGGAGATCCGCGGGGGGCGTCCAGCGGATTGCGATCCCTGCATCCGCGGCCCGTTGCTGGACGGTCTCCACGATGTCGGAGACGAGGGCCACGAGGTCGGTGGGCACCGGATCGGGCTCCCGTTCCTTGCTGAAGGAAAGCATGTCCATCACGAGCGACGAGATCTTCCCTTGGTTGCGGCCGACGATGTCCCAGCCCTTGCGCACCACCGCGAAATCGTCGTTCTCCAGGCCCATGTCGACGAGATAGCCGCCTCCTTTGATGCCCTGGAGGATGTTCTTGATGTGGTGTGAGAGCGTGGCGATCGTCTGGCCGACCGCCGCCAGCCGCTCCGACTGCACCATCGCGGAGTAGTAGGTGGTGTCTTCGACGGCGAGTGCGGCCTGGTGGCCGATCGCGATCATGAGCTTCAGGTGCTCGTCGCTGAACCGCCTCTGGCCCGCCTCCAGCGACTCGGCCAGCGGCACCATGGTGTCGACGTACATCACGCCCACAGTATCGTAGCGGCCCTGCATCGGCACGCAGATCGCCTCGCGCACGCCCGTGCGCACCACGCTGTGGCCAGACGCGAAGCGATCGTCGTCTTGGGCGTCGCTCGTGAGCACACCTTCGTGGCGCTCGAGCACGTAGTCGAGAATCGTGCGGCTGATGGCCATCGAGGTGGTGTCGCCGGCGCGACGATCGCGGCGGGCCTTCGTCTGCAATTGCCGTGTCTCGGGATCGAGCAGCATGATGCAGCCGCGGTCGGCCTCGATCCATTCGAACACCAGCTGCAGGATCCGGCTGAGCAGTTCGTCGATGTCGAGGGTGTGGCTGGCGGCGAGCGCCGTCCGATACATCACCTGCACGTTGCTACGGGCCCGGGCGAGCCAGCGGTTCTGTGTGTCGTCGGGCATAAAGGCCGCGACCACCCCCTCGTCTTCGCGCATGGTGCGCACGATCCGCGATCCATCCGTGCCGTTGGCGGGAGCAACGATGTCGACCAGGCCGATCGCCCGCTCGTCGTCGTGATCCTTCGAATACACCATCACCGTGCGGCCGATCTGAATCTGATCGCCGCTGCTGAGCTCGGCCCGCTCCACCTTGCGGTTGTTGACGTATGTGCCGTTGGAACTCTTCAGATCGCCCACCACGAACCGGCCTTCGATCCGGCGGATCTCCGCATGCCGCCGGGAGACCTCGTTGTCGTCGAGCTGCACGAAGTTGCCCGACTCGCGGCCAATAGTGATCGCCCCCTCGTGCACCGCGAGGTCGTAGCGGGCGCCGCGATTGCGGCCTTGGATGACGTAGAGCGAAGACACTGAGGGGGAGACTCCTGGCACCGCGTGGGAAAGTTCACGCCGATCCAAATTTTGGCACAGGCGACGGTCGCCGGGAAGCGCATAGAATGAAGGGCTCCCGACAACGAGGTATCTGGTGAGAAACACGACACGCATGGCACGGTGGGCCGTCGCCGCCCTGACGATCGCGATGGTGGAATGGGGAGGTGCCAAGGGCGAGGAGCCCCGGCCCGACGGCGCCGTGGGGCGCGCCCAGTTGGAGGCGCGGCTGCGGGCGGCCTGCGAATGGCTTGCTGCCCCCGACCGCGAGGGGCGTGGGCCGGGCACCACGGGCATCGAGCAGGCCGCCGACTGGGTGGCAGGGCAATTCGCCGCGCTCGGGCTCGACACGACAGTGGTCGGCGAAGCCCCGTTTCAACCGTTTCCCGTCACGCTCGAGGCGAAGCTCGGGGCCGCGGACGACAACACGGCCGAGATCATCGGTCCACCGGGGCCGGATGGCACACGCACGGTCCGGCTGCTCGAGCTTGGCAGGGATTTCACGCCCCTCGCGGCGGGTGGGTCGGGCCCGTTCGAACTGCCGCTCACGTTTGCCGGCTACGGCATCACGGCTCCCAAAGAAGGCTACGACGACTATGCGCCCCTTGGATCCGCCGGTGCCAAGGGGGCGGCTGTGATCGTGCTCCGCCAGGAGCCGCAGAAAGACGATCCGCACAGCGTGTTCGACGGCAATCAATCCTCGCAATACGCGGCGCTCACCCGCAAGGTGGCGAACGCCTCGGAGCATGAGGCGGGCGGCCTCGTGCTGACGAACGACGCCTCCGACAAGGAAGACGCGTTGATGGCGTTCGAGCGGGCTGGCGACGGCTCCGAACGCCGGACGATGCCCGTGCTTCACGTGCGCCGCAGTGTCATCGAGCCACTCGTCACCGAGGCGCTCGGCCGTGACCTGCCGGCGCTCGAACGAGCGATCGACGAAAAGCTCGAGCCGCAGGCTGCCGCGCTTGCGGGCTGGCGGGTCCGTGGCCGCGTGACGATCGACCGCAAGGAGGCCGAATCGCGCAACGTGCTCGCGATCCTGCCCGGCACGGACGGCAAGGAAACGGTCGTGCTCGGCGCCCACTACGATCATCTGGGCTTCGGCGGCGTCAATTCCGCAGCCCCCGGCGAGACGGCCGTGCACCATGGCGCCGACGACAACGCCAGCGGCACGGCGATGCTCGTGGAGGTGGCTCGGATCCTGGCGGCCGAAGGGCCCTTTCCGCGCACGATCCTCTTCGCGGCCTTCTCGGGGGAAGAGCGGGGCCTGCTCGGCAGCGCCCACTACACCGCCAACGCCACCACGCCGCTCGCTGACACCGCCGCCATGGTGAACCTCGACATGGTCGGCCGGCTCGACGCCGACAAGGTGATCGTGCACGGCACCGGCACCGGCACGGGCCTTGAAGCGCTCGTCGACCGCCTCGTGGCCGCCCACGGCTTCGAGGCGGCCAAGGAGCCGGGCGGCTTCGGCCCCAGCGACCACTCGAGCTTCTACGCCCGCAAGATCCCCGTGCTGCATCTGTTCACCGGCTCGCACTCCGACTACCACCGCCCCACCGACACCGCCGACAAGCTCAACTACGCCGGCATGGTGCGGCTCACGCGGCTCGTGGCCGACATCGTGAAGGAGCTCGCCACGGCTCCCGAGCGCCCCGCCTACATCGAAGTCGCCTCGAAGATGTTCGCCCGCGGTGGCGACCGCCCGTACTTCGGCAGCATCCCCGACTTCGGCAAGCCGGGCAAAGGCTACGCCATCACCGGCGTCACGAAAGACTCCCCCGCCGCCCGCGGCGGCCTCCAGGGGGGCGACGTCATCATCCGGCTCGGCGACAGCGCCGTGACCGGCCTCGAAGACTTCGACAGCGCCCTCCGCAAGCATAAGGCAGGCGACACGATCCCCGTCGTCGTGCAGCGGGCGGGCGCCGAAGTAAAGCTCGACGTCACCCTCGCCGCGCCGAAGTAGCTGGAGGACAGGCTTCAGCCTGGCATGTCTCCATGCGCCCAACCCGGCTCGGGGTTACCCCGTACCGTCTCGCCGGGCTTTCGCTGCGTTGGGTGGGTGCCGGCTTCGGGCTCCCCATATCCCGCTCGCCGGACGTTCGCCTCCGCCCTCCAGGCTTCGGCTCACTCGGATTTGCCTGCGCTGCGCCATCCATGGCTCCGCTGGTCAAATACGCCGGCGAGCGGG
>Ga0214921_10000580_pt1 | contig 67336 bp, 58 predicted proteins | sample LL1505_MetaG_FD_177992 | JGI IMG/M metagenome (GOLD analysis project Ga0214921, IMG submission 177992) | Freshwater microbial communities from Lake Lanier, Atlanta, Georgia, United States - LL-1505 | ecosystem: Environmental > Aquatic > Freshwater > Lake | place: USA: Georgia | collected... | reverse complement strand
GAGGATTTTCGCCCATGAGCAACCCCTTACCGAATACCGCCTTGACACAAGACGAATTAAAGACTTTGGTGGGGCAAGCCGCCTTGCAATATGTGGTGCGTGGTGAGATTGTGGGTGTGGGTACAGGTTCTACCGTGAACAAATTTATCGATGCCTTGGCAACTATAAAAGACGAGATCAAAGGCGCGGTTTCTAGTTCAGTAGCTTCTACTGAGCGTTTGCGTGCATGCGGTATCAAAGTCTTTGAAGCCGCGGATGTTGATGAACTCTCGGTCTACATCGACGGTGCGGACGAAATTGACCACAACGGCTTCATGATCAAAGGCGGTGGGGCTGCTTTAACGCGCGAAAAAATTGTGGCTGCGCAGTCTAAGAAGTTTGTATGCATCGCCGATGCAAGCAAATTAGTGGAGACTTTGGGGACCTTTCCACTACCAATAGAGGTGATCCCTATGGCGACTGCCCGTGTGATCAAGCAGTTTGCTGCGATGGGGGGCGAAGGAACTGTTCGTATGAAAGAAGGCAAGCCTTTAGTTACCGATAACGGGCAACACATCGTAGATGTGACCGGGTTGCAAATCAAAGACCCACTGGTATTCGAGTCAACCATCAGCCAATGGCCTGGTGTAGTGACAGTGGGAGTTTTTGCCCACCAAAAAGCACAAGTTTGCTTGCTAGGTACTGCTAGCGGGGTGAAGACTTTGGCCTTTGAATAAAATCGTTTTCTCGATTCACTCTCGTTTCACAAGCGAGTTGTCTAGATCAGTTCATGCCTTGATGCCGCAAGAGCGCATCTAGTTGCGGCTCTCGCCCTCTAAAAGCTTTGAACGATTCCATGGCTGTTCTGCTGCCACCCGCTTCCAAAATAGCCTCGCGGTATTTGCGCCCCGTTTCGATATTGGGCGATCCGTCAGGTGCGGCAGTTTCTTCAAATGCAGCATAAGCGTCAGCACTGAGCACCTCAGCCCATTTGTAGCTGTAATAGCCTGCCGCATAGCCGCCTGCAAATATATGGCTAAAGGTATGCGGTGTGCGCGACCAAGCAGGCGGTTGCAATACAGACACCTCATCGCGCACTTCTTGCAGGATTTGCATGAAGTTTTGTGCTTTTTCGCCTTCGCAATGCAAACGCATGTCAAACAGTGAGAACTCAATTTGACGCAAAGTTTGCAAGCCACTTTGGAAGTTTTTGGCGGCCAACATTTTGTCAAAGAGTTCGCGTGGCAATGGTTCGCCAGTGTCGACATGGGCTGTCATATGGCGCAAGACCGACCATTCCCAACAAAAGTTTTCCATGAACTGGCTAGGCAGTTCAACAGCGTCCCACTCCACGCCGCTGATGCCGGAAACATCGCGCTCATTGATTTGCGTCAGCATATGGTGCAAGCCGTGGCCGCACTCGTGGAAGAGGGTGATGACATCGTCGTGGGTCAAAAGCGGAGGTTTGCCACCAGCACCTTCAGCAAAGTTGCAGACCAAATGCGCGACTGGGGTTTGTAGTTGTTGGTTATCAGGGCGCAACCAACGTGCACGCACATCGTCCATCCATGCACCACCGCGTTTGCCCGAACGCGCACCTGGGTCTAGATAAAACTGACCGACTAATGTGCCAGAGCGTTCAATGCGGAAGAACTCAACACCTTCGTGCCACACAGGGGCTGTGTCTTTGCGAATACTGACTTCAAAAAGCGTTTCAACAATTTTGAACAAGCCAGCCAAAACTTTGGGGGCAGTGAAATACATCTTCACTTCTTGTTCGCTAAAGGCGTAGCGCGCTTCCTTGAGTTTTTCACCGATATACGTCCAGTCCCAAGCTTGTGGATCTAGGAGATTCAATTGCTTAGCTGCGAACTCGCGCAATTCGGCTATGTCTTTTTCTGCATAGGGACGCGCGCGCTTGGCGAGGTCGCGCAAGAAGGTCATCACCTCGGCGGGAGACTGAGCCATCTTGCTAGCTAACGAAACCTCAGCATAATTGGTATAGCCTAAGAGTTGTGCTTCTTCGTGGCGAAGCGCCAAAATTTCTTGAATGCAGATGGTGTTGTCTTGTGAAGCGTTTTCGCTTGAGGGGTGCGATGCGTCTGCGGGTAAGGCAGGGGGCTTAGACACCGATTGATCGGAAGCCCGCGTGACATAGGCACGGTAAAGTTTTTCCCGCAATGCAGAGCTGTGCGCAAATTGCATGATGGGCAAGTAGCAAGGCATTTTCAAACTGAGTTGATGCCCTTGAAGTCCAGCCTTTTCTGCATTGGCTTTGGTCATTTCCAAAATATCGGCAGGCACGCCTGCTAGTTCTTCAGCAGTCACCAGCAAAGACCACTGGTCCGTAGCGTCAAGCACGTTTTCGCTGAATTTTTGGCTCACATCGGCCATACGCTCTTGGATCTCAGCAAATCGCTCTTTGGCTGCGCCTGTCAGTTCAGCACCGGACAACACAAAGTTACGTACTGCCAATGTATGGGCGCGTTTTTGTTCGGCATTGAGTGAAGCAGGGGGAATAGCTTTGTATTTCGCATACAGCTTTTCATCAGCACCCATGCGTGTATAAAAAGCGGTGACACGGGGCAAGGCTTCTGTGTAGGCTGAACGCAGTTCTGGCGAATCAGCTACGGAATGCAAGTGGTTCACAGCGCCCCATGCACGACTGAGTTGTTCTACATGCACATCTAGTACCGATGCGATTTGTCCCCAGTTGGCGGGGTAGTCTGCTGTGGTCACGGTCTCTAAGGCTTTTTCTGCATTGGCTAACAGCACATCTAGCGCAGCTGGAATATGAGCAGGCTTGATGGCATCAAATATTGGAAGATCAGAGAAATCTAGTAGAGGATTAGCGCTGGTGTTCATAAATATGGTGTTGATAAAAGATGTAGAGGTTTTGATTTTCTAAGCCCAAAAAGCCACTAACTTCTTGGCTTTTTGAATTCTGTAGGTCTTAGGTAGGTAGGGCGCGTTGCGCAGATTCCAAGGTGTTGACCAATAACATCGTGATCGTCATGGGTCCAACGCCGCCTGGAACGGGTGTGATGTAGCCGGCAACTTGCTTAACGCCATCAAAGTCGACGTCGCCGCACAGTTTGCCTTCGTCATTGCGGTTCATGCCGACATCTAGCACCACTGCGCCAGATTTGACCATGTCTGCCGTCAGTACATTGCGTTTGCCCACAGCGGCCACGATCACATCGGCTTGAAGCGTGATGTCTTTGAGATTCACAGTACCGCTGTGGCAAATGGTGACGGTGGCGTCCTGTTGCAAGAGCATCAAAGCCATGGGTTTGCCCACAATATTGCTGCGGCCTATGACGACAGCGTGTTTGCCTTTGAGGTAGTAACCAATGCTCTCGAGCATCTTCATGCAACCATAGGGGGTGCAAGGCCAAAAGCCCTTCATACCCGTCATCAAAGCGCCAGCGCTGGCGATATGAAATCCGTCTACATCTTTAGCGGGACTGATTGCTTCGATAACTTTTTGTGCATCAATATGTGCGGGCAAAGGAAGTTGTACCAAGATACCGTGAATGGATGTATCGTTATTGAGTGCCTGCACACGTTGCAATAAATCAGCTTCGCTCAATGTCGCATCGTATTTTTCGAGCACTGAATGAAAACCTGCTTCTTCACAGGCTTTCACTTTGTTACGCACATACACCTGACTGGCGGGGTTTTCGCCGACCAAAATAACTGCGAGTCCTGGTTTCACGCCCTTGGCTGTGAGTTTGGCCGCGTCGATGGCAACTTGCGCGCGCATTTGTTTGGAGAGGGCGTTGCCGTCTATAAGTTGTGCTGTCATAGAGGTAAGGGTTGACTAGAATTTGTTGTTACAGATGAAGCCAGAAATCTCACAATTGAAAACGCCCGTTTGTAACGGGCGTATCAAAAAAGAAATTTCGCCAAAATTTACGCTTTGGCTGCGTTTTGCCCCAACGCTGTTTTGAGCAAGTCAGCCACGGTATTGGCATTAAGCTTTTCCATGATATTGGCGCGGTGCGCTTCCACGGTTTTAATGCTGATGCCTAAATCGTCTGCGATTTGTTTGTTCAAGCGTCCGGCAACGATGCGCTCCAAAACTTGGGCTTCACGGGTTGTCAGCTTAGCCATCAAAGCATCACGGCTAGCGGCTTGCTGGTGATCTGCAAATGCGTCTTTGGCGTGTTCGAGCATGCGTTCGACCAATGACACCAACTCTGCTTCTTTGAACGGCTTTTGGATGAAGTCCATGGCACCTTTTTTCATGGTGTCAACTGCCATGGGCACATCACCGTGTCCAGTGATAAATACAACGGGAAGAGGCGATTTACGTTCAATAAGTTTGTCTTGCAATTCAAGGCCTGACATACCGCCCATACGGATATCAACGATCAAACAAGCAACTTCGCGTGGGTCATAGCGGCTGAGGAATGTTTCGGCTGAGTCAAAACACCGAACGCGGTAGTCTTTGCCTTCGAGCAGCCATTGCAATGAATCGCGAACGGCCTCGTCATCGTCGACGACATACACAGTACCTTTTTTGGGAATCAGACTCATGTAATAAAACTCCAACTTTAGCGAGCAGGTATCCAGAAAGAAAATCTGCAACCCGATATTTGGTTTGCATTGTAGAGGTTCTCAGCTTGCATTCTGCCTTCATGCGATTCCACAATGCTTCGGCATAAATTCAATCCAATTCCCATACCTTCTGCCTTGGTGGAGAAGAAGGCTTCGAACAAACGGTCCATCACTTCGGGCGCTAGACCGCTGCCGGTATCGGTGACGCTGAATTCGATGACGGAGACACCTTGTTCTGTGCGCGGCACCACCTTGAGTTCGACTTGTCTGCGTGCAAATGGACGTTGCGCAGAGTCAATCGATTCAGCCGCGTTACGCATCAAATTAACCAAGACTTGTTCAATCAAGATCGGGTCTACATGGATTTGTGGCAAGCGGCTTGCGATCACTTGGCTTAACCGCACTTGTCGTCTGCGCAATTCAATACCAGCAAGTTCAACGGCTTCAGAGATAAGTTGCGGGACGCTCGATAAGGTGCGGTTAGGCTCGCTGCGTTTAACAAAACTTCGGATGCGCTGAATGATCTGTCCAGCGCGCTGCGCTTGGTGGGCCGTTTTTTCTAGCGCGGTGATCAAGTCGGCTTCAATTAGATTCTTCGATTTGATGCGCGAGACCATCCCGTTGCAATAGTTATTGATGGCGGTCAGCGGTTGGTTGAGTTCATGCGCGACGCTTGAGGCCATCTCGCCCATGGTGATCAGTCGGCTCGCGGTTTGCGCGCGTTCGGCTTGCGCTTGTGCTTGCTCTTCTGCTTGGCGGCGCGGCGTGATGTCGGTTGCAATGACGATTTGTGCCAATCTGCCGTCTACCCAGTTGAGATAGCGCGAACGCACCTCTAACCACTTACCTAAGTCCGGCAAAAATATTTCAGCGTTTTCACTTTGGACCTCTTGCAGATCGTCAATGGGAAAGCCAGCAAGGGGGTCGCTATCGTCTTCATCCACGCCAGCGGCTGCAAGTTGGGTTGACGTAGTTTGTTTTGTACGTGGAAGTCCGGCTTGCATCACCAAACTCAAATGCCCTTTGGTCGTTGGATCAAACCACTTGCGATAAAGCTTGTTGGCGAACAAAAGCTCCTCACTGCCCAAAGGAGCGACAGAAACAGATGCGTCTAAACCCTCTAAAACCGTAGTGAAACGGTCGTGCGCCGCCGAGAGCTGTTGGCGGATGCGGGTGGGTTCGGTGATGTCGGTCATCGACGTCATCCAGCCTGTTTGTTTTCCCAATGCGTCGACCAAAGGCGATACGTACAAACGTGCGTCGAATAACTCACCGTCTTTGCGCTTGACGCGTACTTGCAGGCCATTGGTGGATGTGCTGCCTTCCAGTTCTTTTGCCAGTCTGGAATTGAGAAGGGCGCGGTCTTCTTCCGGCCAGTAGGGAAAGGGCGGATAGCAACCTACTAATTCAGATTCTGTCCAACCGGTCATTTGGCAAAAAGCCGCATTGACATAAGTAATACGCCCCTTCAAATCCATGGCGCGCATACCCGTCAGGATGGAGTTTTCCATGGCGCGTCGAAAGTTGGTTTCGGCCATCAAAGCTTGTTGCGCTTGCACGCGGCGGCGGGTATGGCGCCAACTTCCTATGAGCAACCAGGCGGTCATGGCGCTCAAAATGGCAACGAGCCAGTACATGCCGTTACCAATCATTCCGGGTGCAGTGCGGTAGGTCTGTGCATGGATGGACACGGCATATCCCACCGGCATAACTGGAACTTCGTATTCGTTGGTTTTGAGTAGCCAAGGTAAAACCTCGGTCACGCGCGGCTTGGCTTTATTAGCCTGACCTGCCAACACATTGTTTTTTTCGTCACGCAAAGAGACGATGTACAGGCCACTGATCTCTGGGGGTATGGCGTAGCGCAGGATTCCCTCGAGCGCGAACTCCGCCACTATCACCCCTTCGAAAGTGTTTTGTTCAAGGATAGGAACGTGCAACTGCAGTTGCGAGAACGGGTTTGAGCTGCCTTTGCTGTAGGTGATGGGCTTGGAGTAGAGGGGCTGCTTTAATTCTTTGGCTAGCTGAAATACATTGACAACGTCGGGATCATTGACCAAAACCCCAGGATAAAGGTCAACCAGTGTGGTGGCATTGGCGCTTGTGACGCCGATCATGACGCGGCGCTTGGCGTCTAGCCAAGTCAGGCTGGAGAGTTCAGGGGTTTCATCGATAATTTTTTGCGCCGCCGCAATAAATCCTTTTGTTCCGAACCGATGGACGGACAAATCTTTCGAAAAGCGCATCAACTCTTCTTGTTTGTCGAGCAGACGCAGCCTGAGCCTCTGCTGTGCATATTCGACGTCTCGGCGAACAATTTCTTGCTCACGGTCAATTTCTTCGTATTTCAGATACCAAAAGACGCTGGTGATCGCCACCATAAAAACTAACACCGCCATCAAAGGGGCAAGAAAGGCGAATCTGTCCTGCCGGCTTGGCGTTTGGGTGCCCCACCACTTACGCCAGGCTAGGGCGAGTGGTTTGCTGATGTGATGCTTGTAGGTACTGAACATAAATGGATTCTGATTATCATTGCCTTATAAATTTCATTATGCGAAAACAAATAGCGCTATTTGAAATTTATAGGTTTTTATGTCAGAATTGGGCTACATTTGATAAAAACACAAGCAACCTAGGAGACGGACATGTCGGCACTACCAAATGATTTGAGAACATTTGCGATCAACGACTCAGACAGTCAAGAAACGCGTGAATGGATGGACGCCTTGTCTGCCGTTATCCATGCCGAGGGTCCAGAGCGTGCGCACTATTTATTAGAGCAACTGTTAGAACATGCCCGGGAAAACAGCATCGACATGCCTTTCTCTGCCAACACGGGTTATGTCAACACCATCGAACCAAACGAAGAGGCTCACTGTCCCGGCAATATAGAAATAGAGGAACGTCTGCGCGCCTATATGCGTTGGAACGCGATGGCGATGGTGGTCAAAGCCAACCGCCATAACCCAGAAGACGGTGGCGACCTCGGTGGCCATATTGGTTCATTCGCCTCCCTGGCCCATATGTTTGGCGCGGGCTTTAACCACTTTTGGCATGCGGAGAGTGAAAACCACGGCGGTGACTGTATTTACATCCAAGGCCATGTGTCCCCAGGCGTCTATGCGCGCGCTTATTTAGAAGGCCGTTTGACCGAAGAGCAGTTGTTGAACTTCCGACAAGAAGTAGATGGCAAAGGCCTCTCTAGTTACCCCCATCCCAAACTGATGCCAGAGTTTTGGCAGTTTCCCACTGTGTCGATGGGCTTAGGCCCTTTGATGGCGATTTACCAAGCCCGCTTTTTGAAATACCTGCACGCACGCGGCATTGCCAATACGGAAAACCGCAAGGTCTGGGTGTTCTGCGGTGACGGTGAAATGGACGAGGTCGAGTCGCTCGGCGCCATCGGTTTAGCAGCGCGTGAAAACCTAGACAACTTGATTTTCGTAGTGAACTGCAACTTGCAGCGCTTAGACGGTCCAGTGCGTGGTAACGGCAAGATCGTGCAAGAGCTCGAAGGCGAATTCCGTGGCTCCGGTTGGAACGTTATCAAACTCTTGTGGGGCAGCGATTGGGACGCGCTCTTAGCCCGTGACAAAGACGGGGCCTTGCGCCGCATCATGATGGAAACCGTGGACGGTGACTACCAAGCCTTCAAAGCCAATGATGGTGCGTATGTTCGTAAACATTTCTTCGGCCGCGACCCCAAGACTTTAGAGATGGTCGCCCACATGAGCGACGACGATATTTGGAACCTCCGCCGCGGTGGACACGACCCACAAAAGGTTTACGCGGCTTATCACAAAGCGGTCAACCATAAATGCCAGCCAACTGTATTGCTGATCAAAACCGTCAAAGGTTTTGGTATGGGTAAATCAGGAGAAGGTAAAAACACCGTTCACCAAACTAAGAAGCTGACGGACGAAGACATCAAAATCTTCCGCGATCGTTTTAATCTGCCTATTCCAGACAGCGAATTGGCCAAGATTCCTTTTTACAAGCCTGCGGATGACACCCCCGAAATGCGCTACTTGCACGAGCGTCGTAAAGCGCTTGGTGGTTACTTGCCTCATCGCCGTACCAAGGCAGATGAGAGCTTCACCGTGCCTAGCATCGACACCTTCAAAGCTGTGATGGACCCCACTGCTGAAGGCCGTGAAATTTCTACCACCCAAGCCTATGTCCGCTTTTTGACCCAACTGCTGCGTGACCAAGCTATCGGTCCCCGTGTGGTGCCCATCTTGGTCGACGAAGCGCGCACCTTCGGTATGGAAGGCTTATTCCGCCAAGTCGGTATTTACAACCCCGCTGGTCAGCAGTACACGCCTGTCGACAAAGACCAGGTGATGTACTACAAGGAAGACAAAGCCGGTCAAATTCTGCAAGAAGGTATCAACGAAGCGGGCGGCATGAGCAGCTGGATTGCCGCGGCTACTAGCTACTCGACCAGCAACCGCATCATGGTGCCTTTCTATGTGTACTACTCGATGTTCGGCTTCCAGCGCATTGGCGATTTGGCTTGGGCGGCTGGCGATATGCAGGCGCGTGGCTTTTTGCTTGGTGGCACCTCTGGACGTACCACCTTGAATGGCGAAGGCTTGCAACATGAGGACGGTCATAGCCACATCATGGCCAACACCATTCCAAACTGTGTGTCGTATGACCCGACCTTTGCCCATGAAGTCGGCGTGATCTTGCACCACGGTTTGAAGCGCATGGTAGAGAAGCAAGAAAACGTTTTCTACTACATCACCTTGCTCAACGAAAACTACGCCATGCCCGGTTTAAAACCTGGTACCGAAGAGCAAATCATCAAGGGCATGTATTTGATCCAGCAAGGCGAGGGCGCCAAGAAGGCGCCGCGCGTCAACTTGCTCGGCTCAGGCACCATTCTTCGTGAGTCGATCGCCGCGCGCGATTTGCTCGCCAACGATTGGGGCGTTGCCGCCAACGTCTGGAGTTGCCCAAGTTTTAATGAACTGACCCGCGATGGCCAAAACGCAGAGCGTTACAACTTATTGCATCCCACAGAGACGCCTAAAGTGCCTTTTGTGGCGCAGCAGTTGGATCCTTACGTTGGCCCTGTAGTGGCTGCGACTGACTACATGAAAGCCTATGCCGAGCAGATTCGTTCTTTCATTCCTAAAGGCCGTACCTACAAAGTGTTGGGCACCGATGGCTTTGGTCGCTCTGACTTCCGCAGCAAATTGCGCGAGCACTTCGAGGTGAACCGCCACTACATCGTGGTCGCTGCGCTCAAAGCTTTGAGCGAAGAAGGCGCTGTGCCAGTCGAGAAGGTCGCTGAGGCGATCAAAAAGTACGCCATCAAAACCGACAAGATCAACCCGCTTTACGCATAAATTTTCAACTTGGCCAGGCTGCCCTGAGTTGTAAAAGCTGGGGCGTTTTTGCACATACATAGTGAGACAGATATGGCATTGATAGAAGTAAAAGTTCCAGATATCGGCGACTTCAAAGACGTCGCGGTGATTGAGGTTTTCGTCAAATCTGGTGACGCCATCAAGGTTGAACAGTCTTTGATCACTGTCGAGTCAGACAAGGCTTCGATGGAAATTCCATCGTCACACGCTGGTGTGTTGAAAGAGCTCAAAGTTAAGTTGGGCGACAAGATCAATATTGGTGATTTGTTGGCGATTCTGGATGGAGTGGACGCTGTGAGTGCGCCTGCTGCGGCTCCTGCGGCTTCGGCGCCAGCAACACCAGCAACGCCAGCAACGCCAGCAACTGCATTTCCTGATTCTGTGACTGCGAATGCACCTGTGATGCGTGCGACAGCTGCTGCATCCTCAGCAACCCCTTCAACTTCTGTAGGTGCTGGAGTTGTAGCTTCAGCATCTGGTTTGGCCATTAACGCTCCTGCGCATGTGCCAGGTGGCACAACAGTTGGTTTGCCCCACGCATCGCCCTCAGTGCGCAAATTTGCGCGCGAACTTGGCGTGCCCTTAGACGAATTGAAGGGCAGTGGAAACAAGGGCCGCATCACACAAGAAGATGTGCAAGCCTTTACCAAGTCAGTCATGTCCGGCGCCACGCAGACCAAAGCGCAATCCGCCAAAGGGGGATCAGGTGGCGACGGTGCGGCCTTGGGTCTCATTCCTTGGCCCAAAGTCGACTTTGCCAAATTCGGTCCTATCGAGCGCAAAGAGATGGGTCGCATCAAGAAAATCAGCGGCGCCAACTTGCTACGCAACGCCATCATGATCCCCGCCGTCACCAACCATGACGATGCAGACATCACAGATCTCGAAGCATTTCGTGTGTCTACGAACAAAGAAAACGAGAAGTCAGGCATCAAAGTGACCATGCTGGCTTTCTTGATCAAGGCTTGCGTGGCAGCTCTCAAGAAATATCCTGAATTCAACAGCTCGCTAGACGGCGATGCATTGGTTTACAAAAACTACTGGCACATTGGCTTTGCCGCCGACACGCCCAATGGTTTGATGGTGCCCGTCATCAAAGACTGCGATAAAAAAGGCGTTTTACAAATCAGCCAAGAAATGTCCGAACTCGCCAAAAAAGCGCGCGAAGGTAAATTGGGACCTGCCGAAATGACGGGCGCGACTTTCACCATTTCCAGCCTTGGCGGAATTGGCGGTAAATATTTCACGCCGATCATCAATGCGCCAGAAGTGGCAATTCTCGGCGTCTGCAAGAGCACGATGGAACCAGTCTGGGACGGTAAAGCCTTCCAGCCTCGCTTGATGCTGCCTTTGAGCTTAACCTGGGACCACCGCGTCATCGACGGTGCAGCCGCTGCACGTTTTAACGCGTTCCTTGGACAAATCTTGAGCGACTTCCGTCGCGTCTTGCTTTAAGGCTTAGAGCAAACCAAATTAATCGCCCCAAAGTTCAGCCTAAATCGGCTTGCATCGTCAAAATAGATTGAGAAACATATGGCAATGATTGAAATAAAAGTCCCTGATATCGGTGATTTCGACGAAGTGGCTGTCATCGAGTTATTGGTCAAACCGGGCGACACCATCAAGTCTGAGCATTCGCTGATCACCGTGGAGTCCGATAAGGCTTCGATGGAAATTCCTTCGTCACACGCTGGCGTGGTGAAAGAGTTGCGCGTCAAGTTGGGTGACAAAATAAAAGAGGGTTCAGTTGTTTTGGTTTTGGAGGGCGAGGCGAGCGATACAGCTAGTGCCGGATCTGGCGCATCTTCTGTTGCTGCTGTTTCTGCAACAACTGCTAGCCAAGCAAATGCTGCTACAAACTCAAGTGCTGTAACCGCAAATGGTGTTATCGCAAGTGTTGTAAGCGGTAATGAAAGTCCAGCTACTTCTAGTGCCGCCTCACAAAATACAAATACAACTCCAGCACCAACTGCCACGACCTTCGTTGGCTCAGCCGACATCGAATGCGATGTCCTAGTCTTGGGCGGTGGCCCCGGCGGTTACTCCGCCGCTTTCAGAGCCGCAGACCTTGGCTTGAGCGTCGTCATCGTCGAGCGTTATGCCACCTTGGGCGGCGTTTGCTTGAACGTGGGATGCATTCCATCCAAAGCACTTTTGCACGTAGCCTCCGTTATGGACGAAGTCAGCCACATGGCCGATTTAGGCGTGGATTTTGGAAAACCCAAACTCAATATCGACAAGCTACGCGGTCACAAAGAAAAAGTGATCGGTAAATTGACGGGTGGCTTGGCCGCTATGGCCAAGATGCGCAAAGTCACCACCGTGCGTGGCTATGGCGCATTTGTCGGAGCCAACCACTTAGAGGTAGAAGAAACCAACGGTACAGGCCAAGACAAAACAGGCAGTAAAAAAGTGGTGGCCTTTAAGAAAGCCATCATTGCTGCAGGCTCACAAGCTGTGCGTTTGCCTTTCATGCCCGAAGACCCACGTGTGGTCGACAGCACGGGTGCCTTAGAACTTAAAGAAGTGCCCAAGCGCATGTTGATCTTGGGAGGCGGCATCATAGGTTTAGAAATGGGCACCGTCTACAGCACCCTAGGTGCGCGCTTAGATGTAGTCGAAATGATGGACGGTTTGATGCAAGGCGCCGACCGCGATTTGGTCAAAGTGTGGCAAAAAATGAACGCCCACCGCTTTGACAACATCATGCTGAAAACTAAAACCGTTGGTGCGAAAGCTACGGCCAAAGGCATTGAAGTGACGTTCGCGGCCGCAGAAGAGGGCGGCACTGCTCCAGCACCACAGGTCTACGACTTGGTCTTGCAAGCGGTAGGTCGCACGCCCAACGGCAAAAAAATTGCCGCCGAAAAAGCCGGGGTCGCTGTGACAGACCGTGGTTTTATCAATGTGGACATCCAAATGCGCACCAACGTACCGCATATTTTTGCGATCGGCGATATCGTGGGCCAACCCATGTTGGCGCACAAAGCCGTGCACGAAGCACATGTGGCGGCTGAAGTGATCGCTGGCGAATTACAAGGCAACAAAGAGTTGGCGGCTGCCGCATTCAATGCGCGCGTCATTCCAAGCGTCGCTTACACCGACCCCGAAGTAGCATGGGTCGGGTTGACCGAAGACCAAGCTAAAGCGCAAGGTATCAAAGTGAAGAAGGGCTTGTTCCCATGGACAGCCTCTGGCCGTGCGATAGCCAATGGTCGTGATGAAGGTGTAACCAAATTGCTGTTTGACGACTCTCCCGAAGCCCACGGCCACGGAAAGATTTTGGGTGGCGGCATGGTCGGCACACATGCGGGTGACATGATTGGTGAAGTCGCGCTTGCTATTGAGATGGGTGCAGACGCCATCGATATCGGCAAAACCATTCACCCACACCCAACGCTGGGCGAGAGTATCGGCATGGCAGCAGAAGTGGCGCACGGCAGTTGCACCGATTTGCCTCCCAGCAAGAAATAACCAACACGCGCGACGCCGGTGATCATCCTCGCCCCCATGGAAGGACTGCTTGACTGCGTCCTGCGGGACGTGTTGACGCGCATCGGTGGTGTTGACCGCTGCGTTTCAGAATTCATTCGCGTTACCAACACCTTATTGCCTGAGCGTGCCTTTTTGCGTGTCGTTCCCGAGTTGCGCAATGGTGGCCGCACCCCTGCAGGCGTTCCCGTGCGTCCCCAGTTATTGGGTTCTGACCCCGATTGTTTGGCGGACAACGCAGCCCGCGTTGCGGGTATGGGGTGCGATGGGGTGGATTTGAATTTTGGTTGCCCAGCCAAACAGGTAAATCGGCATGGCGGTGGGGCAGCTTTATTGCAAGACCCGGAAGTGTTGTATCGCATTACGCGCGCTGTGCGCATTGCAGTCCCTTCTCACCAAATCGTTAGCGCCAAAATGCGATTGGGTTTTGACCATGACCAACAGGCTGAAGAGTGTGCTTTGGCTTTAGAGGCAGGTGGTGTTAGCGAAATCGTGATTCATGCGCGCACCAAAGCGGATGGCTATCGTCCACCTGCTTACTGGCCTCGTATTTCAGATATCCGTGCGCGCGTCAAAGTACCGCTTATTACCAATGGCGAAATTTGGAATGTGCAAGATGCTGTGCGTGCGCGACAAGATTCTGGTTGCCATAATTTGATGATTGGCCGAGGGATAGTGACTAATCCTGGTTTGGGCTTGGCATTGAAAGACTTTGATGAACGCGCGAAGCTAAGTGCTACCTCTTCAAGCTTGACGCCATTAACTTGGCAAGAAATGATTCCTCACCTGACATATTTCTGGGAGCTAGTGCAAAAGCGAATTTCGCACAGGCATCAGTGCGGACGGTTTAAGCAGTGGTTGAATTTTTTACGTAAGCATTTCGTAGAGGCTGAAGTGGCTTACTTTAATGTGCGCACGGTTAATGACCCGCAACTAATCTCAGCTTGGCTGCAATCTATAAAGCCCCAAAATCAAGCGCATTCTTTATCGGTTGAGACCGACTCCAAATCGGAATTCACTTTCCAAAATGAACTGGAGCCCTTGGTTGAAATCTAAACAACTCCAACCTTGGCAAGTCATCATCAGTGGCATGTGTGGTTTGGTGTTGACAATCGGTCTTGCCCGATTTGCTTACACACCTTTGCTTCCAAGTTTGCAATCGCAAACAGGGCTCAATGACGCCAATGCGGGTGTCTTAGCAGCGATCAACTATGCAGGCTATATGACCGGCGCTGTCGCCGTGGCTTGGATGGATGATGTGCGCTGGCGACATTGGCTCTACAGCGTAGGTCTATGGATGGCCTTGATCACCACTGCGTTGATGGCGGTTGCGCCATCATTTGGAATTTGGGCCGTGTCACGCTATGTGGGTGGCTTGTGTGGGGCGGCAGGAATGTTGATGGGATCCGGTCTGGTGTTGGGTTGGTTGATTCGCAATGGCCAGCGTCCTGAGTTGGGTTTGCATTTTGTTGGCATTGGTTTAGGCATAGTGGTGTCCGCGATCGGAGCTTGGGGGCTGACCATGTTGTGGCCCAGTTGGGATGCGCAATGGATCGCGTTTGCTTGCATTGGCTTGATTTTTTTATGGCCTGCTTGGTCTTGGCGTCCGCCGGTACCTGAAGTTCTCACTCCATCTTCAATGACTAACAGCACGCAACACGTCATCCCCGCAAGGTGGTTGTGGACCATGCTGGCCAGTTATTTCGCCGCGGGTTGGGGTTTTGTAATTAGCGCAACTTTCACTGTTGCAATTGTGGAGCGCGAGCCCCTATTGGCTGGGCAAGGCCATCTGGCGTGGGCAATGGTTGGCTTAGCTGCCATGCCTGCGGTATTTCTTTGGGATCGCGTCGCGCGTTTGGTGGGCGACAAGCAGGCACTTCTAATCGCCTTTGGTTTGCAAACACTGTCTGTGTTGATGCCTGCTGCATCGGGTACTATGTTGGCTGCCATGGCGGGCGCTATTGGTTACGGTGCAACATTCATTGGCATTGTAAGTTTGACATTGGCTATGGTCGGTCGTTTATCGCCGAATAATCCGGGCAAATCTATGGCGCGATTTACTTTGGGATATGGCGCTGCGCAAATGATTGCTCCAGTGGTCGCTGGCTATATGGCGCAATCATCAGGATCATTTCATGGCGCGCTATGGGTGACTGCTGGAGTCATGGCAGTAGGAATGGCCGTGTTGGCCACGTTGCCAAAAATAGAAAAAGCGGATTAGAAAAAGCTAATTAATTTTTGGAGCCATCAGAGTTGGAACTGTTGTCCACTCTGCGCGCGCCCGTAAAACGGCTTAACCAATATGACTGGCGCATATCTTCAACCTTGACCTGCTTACCAGGGCGTGGTGAATGTATAAATTTGTTGTCACCCACGTAGATGCCCACATGGCTAAAGGTTTGTCGCATGGTGTTGAAGAACACCAAGTCGCCGGGTTGCAAATCTTTCTTATCAATTTTTTCGGTAGCTTCGGCTTGTTCACGCGCGCTGCGGGGCAATACTTTGCCCAAAGTTTGCTCATACATGGAGCGCACAAAACCGCTGCAATCAAAGCCGTTGTCATCGGAGCCGCCGCGACGATAAGGAACACCTAAAAAACCCATGGCGTTGAGCACTAAATCGGAGGCTTTGTTACCAACGTTTTGGCTGACTTTGGAAATCTTGTTGATGAAGCCGTTATCAGACAGGTAGATTTCTAAATCGTCAGAAGATGAGCCGTTAGGCGCAGCGTGCGCGCTAACAATAAAGCAGACGATGAGGAGATGGCGAAACTTCATGAGCGAGACATTGTAGTGCGTTTTGTTTGTGCTAATGCATGATTGATGGCTCTAAGTACTTGATTTAATTCGGGTTAACGCGAATTTGTTGCGTGAAGCTTGGATGCACGATACTCGTGTTTACTTTGAGTAAGCACCTTTTTCATTTCACTTTCGCCCATGTATGTTGATCGATGACCAAGAATCCCAGCTCGTTTTGGTGGATTACCAAGAGCGCTTAATGCCAGCCATTTTTGAGGCAGAGCCTGTATTACTAAATGCCAAGCGGTTGGCACAAGCAGCGCAGTGGATGGAAGTTCCTGTATGGGGAACTGAGCAAAACCCAGAGAAACTTGGGCCCTTGTCTGGTGATGTGAGGCCATTTTGCCGCTCAGTTTTACCCAAAATGAGTTTCAGTGCCTGTGCGGATGGGTTGATCGAATTACTCAAATCGCCAACTCGCAACATGCAATCAGGCAACGCCCGAAGTTTGCCTAAGCATCTGCAAAAGAAGCCAGGACCTGAAACAGCACGTCAAACCATTATTTTGGGCGGAGTGGAGGCGCACATATGTCTACTTCAAACTGCGCTAGATCTACTCGAACAAGAATTTGAGGTTTATATCGTGACCGACGCCTGTAGTTCTAGAACCGAACGAAACCGTGACGCAGCATTCGACCGTTTGGCTGGTATGGGCGCCGAACTAGTGACGACAGAAATGGTGTTGTTTGAGTGGCTACGCAGCGCTGAATCGGATGCGTTTCGGGAAATACAAGCGCTTATTAAATAGGCAAACTTTGCGCTAAGTCAGTTTCTTGCAAGTCCTTTCTATACATAATTGAAAGATTAGTAAATGTAGTTGGGGGACATCCATGGGTTCTTTTGCGCAGTTTCATAAACGTTCTATCGACGACCGCGACAATTTTTGGGCTGAACAAGCCAAAACCGTGGATTGGCAAATCCAGCCCCAGCAAATTTGCGATTACTCCAATCCGCCCTTTGCTAATTGGTTCGTTGGTGGCACTACTAATTTGTGCCATAACGCGATAGATAGACACCTAAAAGATCGCGGTGATCAGGCGGCATTGATTTTTGTGTCCACTGAGACAGAGCAAGAAAAAACATACTCCTACAAAGACTTGCACGCAGAAGTCCAACGCATGGCCGCAATCTTGAAGGACTTTGGCGTGGTCAAAGGCGACCGTGTGCTTATCTACATGCCCATGATTGCCGAAGCTTCTTTTGCGATGTTGGCATGCGCGCGCATTGGCGCGATTCATTCAGTCGTGTTCGGCGGATTTGCCTCGCATTCATTAGCGACACGTATCGAAGACGCTTCGCCCAAAGTGATCATCAGTGCAGACGCTGGTTCGCGCGGTGGCAAGGTCGTGGCTTACAAACCATTGTTAGACGAAGCTATCAGCTTGTCTAGCCATAAGCCCAAAGCAGTCTTGATGGTTGATCGCCATTTGTCTGAATTTGTCAGCATGGCAGGGCGAGATTTTGACTACGCCCAAGAGCGCGACAAACATCTCAACGCGCAAGTTCCTTGCGAATGGGTGGAATCTACCCATCCCAGTTATACCCTCTACACATCTGGAACAACAGGCAAACCCAAAGGTGTGCAACGCGATACGGGCGGTTATGCAGTGGCTTTGGCTAGCAGCATTCCAAATATTTTCCAAGGCAAACCTGGCGAGACATTTTTTTGTACCAGTGACATTGGTTGGGTGGTAGGCCATAGTTACATCATTTACGGTCCGCTGATCGGTGGCATGTCCACCATTCTTTATGAAGGCCTCCCAATCCGTCCTGACGGTGGCATTTGGTGGAGCTTGATCGAGAAATACAAAGTCAGCGTCATGTTCAGTGCACCCACCGCGATTCGTGTTCTGAAAAAGCAAGATCCAGCGCTACTGACTAAGTACAACTTGAAGTCTCTCAAGGCCTTGTTCTTAGCGGGCGAGCCTTTGGACGAGCCTACAGCCAAATGGATTTCAGAAGGCTTGGGCGGCACGCCCATCATCGATAACTATTGGCAAACCGAAACAGGTTGGCCGATTTTGACAATTTGCAACGGCGTAGAAAAAGCGCCTAGCAAATTCGGTTCACCCGGCAAAGCCGTGTATGGCTATGACGTCAAATTGGTTGATGACCAAACTGGAGATGAGCTTACAGGTGCAAATCAAAAAGGTGTGCTGACCATCGAAGGCCCATTGCCTCCCGGCAACTTACAAACCGTGTGGGGCGATGACGCACGTTTTGTAAACACCTATTGGAAAACGGTCCCCAACAAAATGGTCTACAACACGTTTGACTGGGCGGTGCGCGATGAGGATGGTTACTTTTTCATCTTGGGACGTACCGACGACGTGATCAACGTGGCGGGGCATCGCTTGGGCACGCGTGAAATTGAAGAGAGCATTTCTAGCCACCCCAATATCGCAGAGGTTGCCGTGGTGGGTGTGGCAGACCAACTCAAAGGCCAAGTGGCGATGGCTTTTGCAATTGCGAAAGACGCCTCAGCCCTTGGTGATGCGGCTGCCCGTTTGAAGCTTGAAGGCGAAGTGATGAAAGTGGTCGACAGCCAACTTGGCGCGGTGGCTCGTCCTGCGCGAGTTTTATTTGTCAGCGCTTTGCCCAAAACACGCAGCGGCAAATTACTACGCCGAGCGATCCAAGCCGTTTGCGAAAAAAGAGATCCTGGCGATTTGACGACTATGGACGATCCGCTAGCGCTCAAGCAAATTCAAGATGTAATCGGCTAATGCCGGTCATTCCAAAAATCGTTTCCTAACAATAGAAAACTAGTTCTTACAGCGACTTCAGTGGCACAATAGCGGGTGTTTGGGGTTCCTACAACCCCTCTCGCTTCCGCCATCCGGTCAAGCCGTGTCGCGGTGGGTTTTTTCAACCAGCTAATGTTTCCTGAAGGGAAACGGAGGTCAGCGCAATGTCACAGACGTCAGTCTATCAAGCCTATTCAGGCAATACTTACTTGTTTGGCGGAAACGCCCCGTACGTCGAAGAGATGTATGAGAACTATCTCTCCAACCCCGGCAGCGTCCCCGATTCTTGGCGCGAGTATTTCGACGCCTTGCAACACGTCCCCGCTGTCGACGGTACCAACGCCAAAGACGTTCCCCATCTCCCTGTCATCAATGCATTCGCTGAACGCGCCAAAGCAGGCGGTACCCGCGTGGTCATGGCCAGTGCAGATGCCGAGATGGGTCGAAAACGCACAGCCGCTCAGCAGCTGATTGCCGCTTATCGCAACGTAGGCCAACGCTGGGCAGACCTTGATCCGCTCAAGCGTACCGAGCGTCCACCCATTCCAGACCTAGACCCTGCGTTCTATGGTTTTACCGATGCTGATCAAGAAACCGTGTTTGACACCAGCAACACGTTCTTTGGCAAAAACAGCATGTCTTTGCGTGATTTGCTCAACGCCTTGCGTGAAACCTATTGCGGCACTTTAGGTGCTGAATTCATGTACGCCACCGACCAAGCAGAAAAGCGTTGGTGGCAAGAAAAACTCGAATCGATTCGTAGCAAACCCAATTTCAATGCTGAAAAGAAAAAAACAATTCTTGAGCGCCTCACTGCTGCAGAAGGTCTTGAGCGCTTCTTGCACACTAAATATGTGGGCCAAAAACGTTTCTCCTTAGAAGGTGGCGAGAGCTTTATTGCTGCCATGGACGAGTTGGTACACAAGGCCAGCGCGCAAGGCGTGCAAGAAATCGTGATCGGCATGGCCCACCGCGGCCGTCTGAATGTGTTGGTCAACACCATGCGCAAATTGCCTGCCGATTTGTTTGCAGAGTTTGACCACACTGCACCAGAAGACTTGCCTGCTGGTGACGTGAAATACCACCAAGGTTTTAGCTCAGACATCAGCACCGCTGGCGGTCCTGTGCACTTGTCTTTGGCGTTCAATCCATCTCATCTTGAAATCGTCAACCCCGTGGTCGAAGGCTCCGTGCGTGCCCGTATGGACCGCCGTGCCGACCCACACGGATCACAAGTGTTGCCAGTGTTGGTGCACGGTGACGCGGCATTTGGCGGTCAAGGTGTGAACCAAGAAACCTTTGCATTGGCGCAAACGCGTGGTTATTCCACGGGTGGCACGGTGCACATCATCATCAACAACCAAATCGGTTTCACCACCTCTGACCCACGTGACATGCGATCAAGCGTTTTCTGTACCGATATCGTCAAGATGGTTGAAGCGCCTGTCTTGCACGTCAATGGCGATGACCCAGAGGCAGTTGTGCTTGCCACCCAAATGGCTTTGGACTACCGCATGAAGTTCAGAAAAGACGTCGTCTTAGACATCGTCTGTTTCCGTAAATTGGGTCACAACGAGCAAGACACACCTGCATTGACCCAACCGTTGATGTACAAAAAAATTGCCGCGCACCCAGGTACCCGTAAATTGTTTGCAGATAAATTGACTGCACAAGGATTGGGCGACACCTTGGGCGATGACATGGTCAAGGCCTATCGCGCTGCATTGGACGCTGGTAAACATACCGATGATCCTGTGCTGACCAACTTCAAAACCAAGTACACCGTCGATTGGGCGCCCTTCTTGGGCAAGAAGTGGACAGACGCAGGGGACACATCGATTCCCATGTCAGAGTGGAAACGTTTGGCTGAAAAAATTTCGACCATTCCTTCGAGCGTGACGCCGCACCAATTGGTGAAAAAGGTCTATGACGATCGCGCAGCAATGGGTCGTGGCGATATTCCTGTGGATTGGGGCATGGGCGAACACATGGCTTTTGCTTCATTGGTAGCCAGCGGTTATCCAGTGCGTTTGTCCGGTGAAGACTGTGGACGCGGTACCTTCACGCACCGCCATGCGGTTATCCATGATCAAAACCGTGAAAAGTGGGACACCGGTACCTATGTCGCCCTGCAAAACGTGGCTGAAAACCAGGCGCCTTTTGTAGTGATTGACTCCATCTTGTCGGAGGAGGCTGTACTCGGTTTCGAATACGGCTACGCATCCAACGACCCCAACACCTTGGTGGTGTGGGAAGCGCAGTTCGGTGATTTCGCGAACGGCGCACAAGTGGTGATCGACCAATTCATTGCTTCAGGCGAAGTGAAGTGGGGCCGTGTTAACGGTTTGACGGTAATGCTTCCCCATGGCTACGAAGGACAAGGCCCGGAGCACAGCTCTGCTCGCTTAGAGCGCTTCATGCAGTTGGCTGCTGACACCAATATGCAAATCGTTCAGCCCACAACGGCAAGCCAAATCTTCCATGTGTTGCGTCGCCAAATGGTGCGTGATTTGCGAAAACCACTCATCATATTCACTCCTAAGTCTTTGTTACGTAACAAAGACGCAACCTCTCCAGTGTCAGAGTTTGTCAAAGGTAGCTTCCAAACGGTTATTCCTGAGAGCAAAGCGATCAAGGCTGACAAAGTTAAACGTGTGTTGGTGTGCTCTGGCAAGGTCTATTACGACTTGGTCAAAAAGCGCGAAGAAAACGGTGCAGATGATGTCGCGATATTGCGCGTCGAACAGCTGTACCCCTTCCCACACAAAGCGTTTGTAGCAGAGTTGAAAAAATACCCCAACGCCACAGAATTGGTGTGGACACAAGACGAGCCACAAAACCAAGGCGCTTGGTTCTTTGTGCAGCATTACATCCATGAAAACATGAGCAGTGGACAACGATTGGGTTACTCAGGTCGTGCAGCTTCTGCATCACCTGCTGTGGGTTATTCACACCTGCACCAAGAACAGCAAAAAGCATTGGTCGACGGCGCATTCGCCAAGATCAAGGGCTTTGTGCTCACCAAATAAAAATATTAAGAAATATTCAGAAAGATTTATATGGCTATCGTTGAAGTGAAAGTTCCTCAGTTGTCTGAGTCGGTGGCGGAAGCCACCATGTTGCAATGGAAAAAGAAAGTGGGCGATTCAGTCGCCGCAGATGAAATCCTGATTGAAATTGAAACCGATAAAGTTGTGCTCGAAGTACCCGCACCTTCCGCAGGTGTTTTGTCTGAAATTTTGGTGGCCGATGGCGGCACAGTAACGGCTGAGCAATTGATTGCACGTATTGATACGGACGGCAAAGTTGCAGCAGCTCCTGCATCCGCTCCGGCAAAGGCCGCTGCACCTGCTGCAGCCCCAGTCGCCCAAGCGAGTTCTCCCGCATCTAACAGCAAAGCTGGCGTCGCAATGCCCGCCGCCGCCAAATTGATGGCCGACAACAACATGGCCGCAGGATCTGTTGCCGGTTCTGGCAAAGATGGACGTGTCACCAAAGGTGATGTCTTGTCAGCTGTTGCTAATCCAGCAGCTGCTGCAGTGATTCCAACAGGCGTGCCCACCAAAGCATTGCCTGTTGTGAGTGGCCCCGCTGTGAACTTGGGTGAGCGTCCTGAGCAACGTGTGCCGATGACACGATTGCGAGCGCGTGTGGCAGAGCGTTTGTTGCAATCGCAATCAACCAATGCGATTTTGACGACATTCAACGAAATCAATATGGCGCCTGTGATGGAAATGCGCAAGCGCATGCAAGAGCGTTTCGAAAAAGAACATGGCGTTAAGTTGGGCTTTATGAGTTTCTTCGTCAAAGCGGCAGTGCACGCCTTGAAGAAATTCCCGGTCTTGAATGCTTCGGTAGACGGCAATGACATCGTCTACCACGGCTACTTCGATATTGGTATTGCTGTGGGTTCACCCCGTGGTTTAGTGGTGCCTATTCTGCGCAATGCCGATCAAATGAGTTTTGCCGATATTGAGAAGAAGATTGCCGAATTCGGTGTCAAAGCACGCGATGGAAAGCTCGGCATCGAAGAGATGACGGGCGGTACTTTCTCCATCTCTAACGGCGGTACTTTTGGTTCGATGATGTCAACCCCGATCATCAACCCACCACAGTCTGCGATTTTGGGTGTCCACGCCACTAAAGACCGTGCAATGGTAGAAAACGGTCAAGTGGTGGTGCGTCCTATGAACTACTTTGCAATGTCTTACGACCACCGCATCATCGATGGCCGCGAAGCTGTATTGGGCTTGGTCGCGATGAAAGAGGCCTTGGAAGATCCAGCGCGTCTCTTGTTCGACATCTAATCAACCGTTTTGAATGCCCCCTTTATTGGGGGCGTTTTTTATCTAAGTGAAATGCATCATGAGTAAACAATTCGACGTCGTAGTCATTGGCGGTGGCCCAGGTGGTTACATTGCTGCCATTCGTGCTTCGCAACTTGGTTTTCAAGTGGCGTGTATCGACGAATGGAAAAACGCAGAGGGTGGCCCAGCCCCTGGTGGAACCTGTACTAATGTAGGCTGCATTCCGTCCAAAGCATTGCTGCAATCGAGCGAACACTTTGACCACGCCAACCATCACTTTGCAGACCATGGCATTTCAGCCAAAGATGTGAAGATGGATGTGGCCAAAATGCTTGGCCGTAAAGATACCGTCGTCAAACAAAATAACGATGGCATTTTGTATTTGTTCAAAAAGAACAAAATTACTTTTTTCCATGGCCGTGGAACGTTTGTAAAAGCTGCTGAGGGTGGCTTTGAAGTCAAAGTCACGGGCAAGGCAGAAGAGTCGATCGTTGGTAAACAAGTCATCATTGCCACAGGGTCGAATGCTCGAGCTCTGCCAGGCGCACCATTTGATGAAATAAATATCTTGTCTAACGACGGTGCGTTGCGTATCGGTAGCGTTCCCAAAAAACTCGCCTTGATTGGTTCAGGCGTCATTGGCTTAGAAATGGGATCAGTCTGGCGTCGTTTAGGTGCAGATGTCACTATTTTGGAAGGCCTTCCCACTTTCTTGGGTGCGGTCGATGAACAAATCGCCAAAGAAGCTAAAAAAGCATTTGACAAGCAAGGTTTGAAGATTGAACTTGGTGTGAAAGTCGGTGAAATCACTAACTCTAAAAAAGGCGTATCGCTTGCCTATACCAATGCTAAAGGTGAAGCGCAGACATTGGATGCAGACAAACTCATCGTGTCGATTGGCCGCGTACCCAACACCATTGGCTTAGGTGCTGAGGCGATTGGTCTACAACTAGACGAGCGTGGCGCCATCGTTGTCGACGGCGATTGCAAAACCAATGTGCCTGGTGTGTGGGCTGTAGGCGATGTGGTCCGTGGTCCCATGCTGGCACACAAAGCAGAAGAAGAGGGCGTCGCAGTGGCAGAGCGTATCGCTGGACAACATGGCCACGTTAACTTCAACACTATTCCATGGGTGATTTACACCAGTCCTGAAATCGCATGGGTTGGCCGCACGGAACAACAACTCAAAGCCGATGGCGTGGCTTACAAAGCGGGAACCTTTCCCTTCTTGGCCAATGGTCGCGCTCGCGCTTTAGGCGATACCACTGGTATGGTGAAGTTTTTAGCAGATGCCACTACCGATGAGATTTTGGGTGTGCATATCGTCGGTCCTATGGCTAGCGAGTTGATTTCCGAAGCTGTGGTGGCAATGGAATTCAAAGCATCCGCGGAAGATATTGCACGTATTTGCCATGCGCATCCTTCTTTATCGGAAGCTACGAAAGAAGCTGCTCTGGCTGTGGATAAGCGCACTTTGAATTTTTAATTTGTCCATAAATAAGGCTCAAAGCCCGCTTTTAACAGCGGGCTTTTTTTCGATCAAAGTTCCCTTCAAGGCACAATACACATTGCAATGTCGGTCTATCAAAATTACCAAAAAGAATTAAAGGCGAGAGGGTTCAAAAGCGACCCTGCGCAGCTTCGTGCCATTGATGCGCTTGAGCGGTGTGCCACCGAGTGGTCGCACTACAAAGAGAAGCGCTCGAACTCGATCAAAAAAATTATCAATCACCCAGATATTCCGCGGGGTGTTTATTTATACGGTGGTGTTGGTCGCGGCAAAAGTTTTTTGATGGATTGCTTTTTTGAGTCTGTTCCACTAAATCGTAAAACCCGTCTGCATTTCCACGAATTTATGCGCGAAGTGCACAGAGAATTGCGTGAATTACAAGGCAATGCAGACCCGTTAGATATTTTGGGCGAGCAAATGTCCAAGCGCTTCAAGTTGATCTGTTTCGATGAATTCCATGTAGCAGACATCACCGACGCCATGATTCTCTACCGCTTGTTGGATTCACTGTTTAAGCACGGCGTTGGATTCATCACTACTTCCAATTTCAAGCCGGACGATTTATACCCAGGCGGCATGCACCGTGACCGCATCTTGCCCGCGATTGAATTGCTCAACAGCAAACTTGAAGTGATCAATGTAGATAACGGTACCGACTATCGCCGACAAACCCTTGAAATGGTGGATTTGTTCCATTGCCCTTCTGGCTTTCAAGCCGATGCTGCTATGACGGACGCTTTCAATCGACTCGCGGAATGCCAAGACCAAGAGCCTTTGTTGCACATAGAGTCGCGTGAGATCAAGGCGCGTCGCAGGGCTGGCGGCGTGGTTTGGTTCGATTTCAAAGACATTTGTGGTGGCCCGCGATCGCAAAATGATTACCTAGAAATTGCTTCACAGTTCCATACGGTTTTTTTGAGCGATGTGCCTTATATGCCAGTGAGTAAAGCTTCTGAGGCGCGCCGTTTTACTTGGTTGGTGGATGTTTTGTACGATAGGCATGTGAAATTTATTTTATCGGCTCAAGTGCAAGCTGCTGAGCTTTATACAGAAGGCCCCTTAGCGCACGAGTTTGTGCGAACTGTTTCGCGCTTGCGTGAAATGCAATCTGCGGAGTTTTTAGCCCTTGGCAAGCGTGTAGTAGATACGGCATTGACATGAACTATTTCAAATTCTTCGTCACTATTTTTCTCGTGCTGTGCATGGCTGGCAAAGTCTCTTTTGCACAAATTTTGTCAGCCTCTGAAATCCCCTCTGATGAAGAAAGATTGGCAGAGAGTACCCGCTTAGAGAAAAAACGTGATGAGATGGAAGCGACTTACCAAAAGTCTATGCGTGAGTGCTACCAAAGGTTTGACGTTGTTGGTTGCCAGCTGAAAGCGCGCGACAAGAGACTTGAAGTCTTGACTGTGCTGCGCAAAGAGGAAAACAAGTTCAATACCTTAGAGCGCCAAATCAAAGCCTTTGAGTCCATACAGCGTACGGCTGAAAAAACAAGCGATGCACAACAGCAAGATGCTGCGAACCAGCGCCAAGAGTCGATACAAGCGGCGAAAGATCGGCTCGAGCGCACTGAACAAAAGAAACAAGACTACGACAGCCAAGGTAAAAATCGACCTAATTACGACGCCAAGCAACGCGAAGCTGCTCAACATCGTGCAGATACAGAAAAGCGTTTGAAAGAGCGTACGAATGCGCCTGCCGATCCGCTGCCTTCGCCAGTTCGGGCCAAGTGATCCATACGATTAATCCGCAGCTTTTACGCAACCGCGTGCAAGAAGCTTTTTTAGAAGACGGCATTCTTTCTCAGGCCACTCAACAGTTTCAGCCACGCACGGGTCAAACCGATATGGCGCTTGCGGTGGCGGATGTCATCAGCAAAGGTGGAAGTTTGGTCGTGGAGGCTGGTACCGGCGTTGGTAAAACCTTTGCGTATTTGGTGCCTGCTTTGCTCAGTGGTGAACGTGTTTTGTTGTCTACCGCGACCAAAGCTCTGCAAGACCAATTGTTTGCACGCGATATTCCAAGACTGATCGCTGCGTTTCATTTGCCCATTCGCTTGGCGCTTCTCAAAGGCCGCAGCAACTATTTATGCACCCACAGAATGCAAATGGCGAGGCAAGACGCAACGTTGCCGGATCGGCATCTAGTGCGTATGTTGGCCAAAGTAGAGACTTGGGCATTAACGACCCAAACGGGCGATCTGGCTGAGTTACCCGGTCTCGATGAGCGTTCCGCTTTAATTCCGTGGATTACTTCGAACCGCGAAAACTGTCTGGGCTCGCAATGCCCTGCGTTTAAAAACTGCCATGTGAATAACGCACGCCGTGATGCGCTTGCTGCGGATATTGTGGTCATCAACCACCATTTGTTTTTTGCAGATTTGGCTGTGCGCGAGTCAGGTATGGCCGAACTGTTGCCGAGCGTGCGGGTCGTGGTGTTTGATGAAGCGCACCAACTCAATGAAACGGGTGTGAACTTTTTAGGGCAACAACTCAGCACTTCGCAACTGCTGGATCTAACCCGTGATTTGTTGGCAACGGGTTTGCAACTGGCACGTGGTTTTGCAGACTGGCAAGGCTTAGCGTCTGCGCTTGAACTAAGTGCCAGAGATTTACGCTTGTTGGGGGGGCAGCGCAATGCATCCACCAAGATCAAATGGACTGAGCCAACGCCCGAGGGAATTGCTACGAATGCTTGGCAACATGCCTTAGAGGTCGTTTACCAAGCTGCAGACAACATTGCCCAATCTTTAGAGACCGTGGTCGAAGTTGCGCCAGATTTCTTACGACTTCAAGAACGCATGGTGGATGTAATGCAGCGCGTATCGCTGTTTGCCGAAGCATGCGACTCGCAAACAGTGCGATGGTTGGATGTGAGCGCATCGCAAATGCGTTTGATGCAAGCACCTTTAGATATTGCAGACACCGTGCGAGAACGTTTGCTCAAGCAGTCTGCTCCCAAAAGCTGGATTTTTACCTCCGCCACATTGGGAGATGAACCAACCCTGAGGTGGTTCACAGAACCTTGCGGCTTAGAGTCCGCACAAGTCTTGCGGGTGGAAAGTCCTTTTGACTATCCCAGCCAGGCAGCTGTGTATGTGCCGAGAGATATCGTGCGTCCCAACGATCCTGCGCACAGTGCGCAAGTTGCGCGCTTGGCGAGTGGCGCAGTACGAGTGCTTGGTGGAAACACTTTAGTACTCACCACAACATTGCGTGCTTTGCGCGCGATTGGTGACGCTATGAAGCAGCAATTAGACGGCTCAGGCATCGAAGTATTGATGCAAGGTGAATGGCCTAAACGCGAATTGATGGCCCGATTCCAAGACGCAACACCAGAGCAGGGCGGTTGCGTGCTAGTGGCTTCGGCTACTTTTTGGGAAGGCTTTGATGTGCCGGGTGATGCACTTCAATTAGTGATCATCGACAAACTACCTTTCCCTCCGCCTAACGACCCGATCGTTGAAGCCCGTGGTAAGCGCCTAGAGGCGCAGGGGAGAAGCCCTTTCAATGACTTCTTTGTACCCGAGGCCGTTATTGCTTTAAAACAAGGTGCAGGCCGTTTGATAAGACGCGAAACTGACCGCGGAGTATTGGTTGTCTGCGATAACCGATTGGCTACAACAGGCTATGGCAAGCGACTGTTGGCAGCAATGCCCAATATGCGCCAACTCGATTCGCAAGAAGAACTACACGAAGCGCTTCAAGCCCTCTAAAACTACCAAGGCTTCCACCAAGGTTTTTTAGACTTGTGGCGCTCTGGGTAAAGCAGTTTGCTATCTGGATAAGTGCTATCGAGTACACGGCGAGTATCGTCGCGAAGTTGCTCCAGTCCTAATTTGTCATAGCACTGGAACATCAAAAACAATGCTTCTTCCACGGCAGGCACATCGCGGTACTCTTGAACGGCTGCTTGGGCGCGATTCAATGCGGCTACATAAGCACCGCGCTTGTAGTAGTACCTGGCCACGTACACATCCGAGCGTGCCAAAGAATTTTTGATAAACGCCATACGCATTTTGGCGTCGGGGGCGTATTTGGAATTGGGAAAGCGCAGGGTCAATTCACGGAAGGCTTCGAATGATTCTTTGGCCTGCTTAGGGTCGCGCTCGGCTACGTCCTCGCCAGTGACTGACGAAAACAATCCCAAATCTTCATTGAAATTAACCAGTCCTTTGAGATACAAAGCGTAATCCAAAGCAGGACTCGCAGGGTGCAATTTGATGAAACGGTCTAGCGTTGCGACAGCTTGCACAGGCTCTTTGGTTTTGTACTGGGCCCAGGCTTTGTCTAGTTGCGCTTGTTGTGCAATTGCAGTGCCTGCAGCACGGCCTTCCAGTTTTTCGTAGTAACCAATCGCTTTGTCATAAGCGCCAGCAGCGAGTTCGTCTTTGGCTTCTTGGTAGAGCTTGTCGACTGACCAAGATTTGGTGAGATCGTTCTCAATGGCGCATGCACCTAAAAGAATCGCACCCATCACGCCAATACATCGTGCTAGAGCCGATAATTTGTTACTAATCACCACAGGCCATCCTCTTGAAGCAAATTCAACCCATTCTATCGGCTCAACTGATGCCCACCTCGCTTGCGCAGTCAGGTGCACTGCCAGATGAATTACCTGACGAAATCGTTGATATAGCTGAAGGCCCAGAACTCGAGCAACGTGATTTGGTGATTCCAACTGCCATGCATGGCGAACGTTTAGACCGTGCATTGGCGCAATTGCTGCCTGAGTTTTCGCGCAGCTACTCGCAACAACTTTTAGCAGAAGGTTGTGTGAACTGTGTATTGCCTGAAGCACGGTTGATCAACAAACCGTCCATCAAGGTGCGTGCTGGCGAGCATTACCAAGTTGTTTTGCGACCCACGCCGCAAAGCCAGGCATTCAAACCAGAAGAGATGGCGATCGAAGTTGTCTACGAAGACGCAGACCTTCGGGTGCTCAATAAACCTGCAGGCTTGGTCGTGCATCCCGCTCCCGGTAACTGGAGTGGCACATTACTGAACGGTTTGTTGGCACTTGATCCGCAAGCGGTCATGTTGCCTCGTGCTGGCATCGTGCACCGTTTGGACAAAGATACCAGCGGCTTGATGGTGGTGGCACGCAGCCGAAAAGCCATGGAAGCTTTGGTCGCCATGATCGCGGAGCGAGAAGTGCACCGTGAATATTTGGCGGTGGCCTACCGTAAGTGGAATTCTTCTAACCCATTGCGCGAAGTCGAAGGTGCCATTGGTCGGGATTACCGCAACCGCTTGCGTATGGCGGTTGTCGATTTGGAGCGCTTGCCAGGTAAACCAGCCCACACCAGTTTTGAATGCCTGAGTTCACAAGAAGAGGCCTGCTTAATGCGCTGTGTCTTGCACACGGGGCGGACCCACCAAATTCGTGTGCATATGGCGCATATCGGCCATCCTTTGTTGGGCGACGCAATATACGCGGGTCCCATGCAGTTGGGTATCAGCAGACAGGCCTTGCATGCGTATCGCTTGCGCTTTATCCACCCTATCTCTGGAGAGCCTTTGGCGTTTGAGGCGCCAGTCCCACTAGACATGCGCGAATTGCTAGACCATTTGGACTTGAAAGCGGGCTTGGCCAAGACTTAAATCGAGCAGTTTTAAGGCGCTAAAAGAGGTTTTGACGAGCCACGAGTTTTAGGCTGCCAGAACGACACCTCGGTTAGAATGCCTCCTCGCGCTTGTGAAAGCGCTGAGCCCTTGGGCTCTGTCTAGATTAACCCCGGAAACTTCACGATGAACACCGCGGATGCCAAGCGTGTCCTTGAGACCGCATTGATTTGCTCTCACCAACCCATTCAGCCGCGCGAACTGCGCGTGCTATTCGATGACGCCTTGGGTGTTGACACCATCAAAACCTTGCTCGAAGAGTTGCAGCTCGAATGGACGCAACGTGGCGTCGAGTTGGTTCAAGTCGCAACCGGTTGGCGCTTTCAAAGTCGCCCTGAGATGCGCGAATATCTCGACCGCCTCAACCCCGAAAAACCCCCCAAATACACTCGCGCCGCGATGGAAACATTGGCCATCATTGCCTATCGTCAACCTGTCACGCGTGGCGATTTAGAAGATATCCGCGGTGTCACCATCAATTCGCTGGTATTGAAGCAACTCGAAGACCGTGGTTGGGTAGAGGTGATTGGCCATCGGGAAACTGTGGGTCGCCCCGCCTTGTTTGCTACCACCCGACAGTTTTTAGATGACCTGGGATTGGCCTCTTTAGACCAATTGCCCGTCTATGACACGGAACAGGCACAAGCGAATGCATTTGCAAAATTAAGTGCAGAAGAAGACAGTGCACAACTTTCTATCGAAGACGCTCCCGAAGAATCTACGCCGTCAGAAACCGACAACCACCCCCATGATGCCTGATCCCAAAGATATCCCTTTGGTCCCAGCAGACGAAGAAGAAGCCCCTCGCATTGAGTTCTCAGACGTAGTCTCTGGTCAATTCGATGCGGAATTGGCCAAAGAAGAGGTCACGCCGCTTAAGCGCGTGCTCCTGCCCCAAGCGGAATCGCCCAAGTTGCACAAGGTCTTAGCCCAGTCGGGCTTGGGTTCACGCATCGAGATGGAGCGACTGATCGCCGATGGCCATGTGTCCGTCAACCAAGAACCTGCGCACGTGGGCCAACGGGTACAGTTTGGCGACCAAATCAAAGTCAACGGCAAATTGGTCAAGGTGCGTATCGCGCCACCCGCTCCCCGTGTGATTGCTTATCACAAGCCTGCGGGCGAAGTGGTGACGCATGACGATCCACAAAACCGTCCTACCGTATTTCGTCGATTGCCGCGCTTGTACCAAGGCAAGTGGCAATCGGTTGGGCGCCTCGACCTAAATACCGAGGGCCTGTTGCTGTTGACCAGTTCAGGCGAACTCGCCAACCAGCTCATGCATCCGCGTTTTGGCTTAGAGCGTGAGTACGCAGTGCGTTCATTGGGTAAGCTCAGTAACGAGCAAAAACAAAGCCTGTTGGATGGCATCACATTAGAAGACGGCTTGGCCCAATTTGGTTCGATCGAAGAGGGTGGTGGTGAAGGTTCTAACTGCTGGTACCGGGTCACGATTTCTGAAGGACGTAACCGCGAAGTACGCCGCATGTTTGAGGCTGTGGGCCATGCAGTAAGCCGTTTAATCCGTATCCGTTATGGCGCGATGGTGTTACCGCGTGGACTCAAACGCGGTGCGTTTGTGGAACTCCGAGAACACGACATTCGTGCCTTGATGCAAGCCGTCGGTGCCAAAGCGCCCCTGCAAAGTGGCCCAAGCCGTGATCACCGCGCAGAACGTGCGAACAGCCGTAGACGTGGCAACAGCGTCGGCCCTAGGCCTTCCACACCGCGCCAGCCGGAAGAACGTTCCAGCGGTCCAGAGCGCTTGGTGCGTGCACGACCAAATAAGGGTGCAGCACCTGATCCCTTGAAGACCTCTGTGGGATATATAGGTGCCGAAAGTCTTGCCATGGAGCGCCAGCGTAAAAAAGCTGGCGAAAAAGCCTTTCGCGCGGGTTTGGTTGGTAAGCCTAAACCCCGAAGACCCTAGGGCAAACCCCTGAGGCGGGTTAAAATCTCTGGCTTGGACAAAGACGCTAAAAATTTCATCCAAAAGTTCCCATAAAACACTCACAGGAAAAGACCCGCATGAGCACCCAACGTACCCTCTCCATCATCAAGCCAGACGCTGTTGCTAAAAACGTGATCGGCCAAATCTATGCACGTTTTGAAGCTGCTGGCCTCAAAATCGTCGCTGCCCGTATGGCCCATTTGTCACGTGGCGAAGCCGAAGCTTTCTACGCCGTGCACAAAGAGCGTCCTTTCTTCAAAGATTTGGTCGAATTCATGATCTCTGGTCCTGTCATGATCACTGTGCTCGAAGGCGAAAACGCCATCCTTAAAAACCGCGATTTGATGGGCGCTACCGACCCTAAGAAAGCTGCACCTGGAACCATCCGCGCAGACTTTGCTGACAGCATTGACGCCAATGCCGTGCACGGCTCTGACGCGCCTGAAACAGCGGCAGTTGAAATCGCGTTCTTCTTCGCAGGAATGAACGTTTACTAAAAGCCAATAGGCGGCGCCTAAGCACCGCTTGCGCTTGCAACCCCATGACGGCCAACCTGCTTGATTTTGATCTCGACGGTTTAGCCGTTTTTTGTGAGCAACTCGGAGAGAAACGCTTTCGCGCGACCCAGCTGTTTCGCTGGATCCACCAAAAAGGCGCCCAAGACTTTGACGCCATGTCAGACTTGGCCAAAAGCCTGCGCGAAAAGCTCAAAACCTCGGCGCACATCGCCCCTCTCAAAATCCTGTCGCGACACGACTCAGCTGACGGAACCGTCAAATGGTTGTTCGATGTCGGCGCTGGCGACGCGGTCGAAACCGTTTTTATTCCCAGCGAAGAACGTGGCACTTTGTGCATTTCTTCTCAAGCTGGATGTGCTGTTGGTTGCAGATTTTGCTCCACTGGCCATCAAGGTTTTAGCCGTAACTTGAGCAGCGGTGAAATCTTGTCGCAACTCTGGTTTGCTGAGCACTCCTTGCGCCGCGAATTCAACACCGAAGAGCGTGTGATTTCCAACGTGGTGATGATGGGCATGGGCGAGCCTTTGCAAAATTTCAGCGCCTTGGTGCCTGCCTTGCGCGCCATGCTCGATGACCATGGTTACGGACTATCGCGCCGCCGCGTAACGGTCTCTACCTCGGGGGTAGTTCCCATGATCGATCGTTTGGGGGACGACTGTCCGGTTGCGCTCGCTGTTTCTTTGCATGCGCCTACCGACGCAATGCGCGACCAACTTGTTCCGCTCAACAAAAAATACCCGATCGCCGAATTGATGGATGCTTGCCGCCGCTACTTGGCCCATGCGCCACGCGACTTCATCACCTTTGAATACTGCATGCTGGACGGTGTCAACGACCGACCTGAGCATGCACGAGCGCTGATCGAATTGGTGCAGTCGCCTCGCGATCCCAGCAAGCGCATCCACGCCAAGTTCAATTTGATTCCGTTCAACCCGTTCCCCGAGTCTGGTTTGACCCGTTCCAACGCGGCCACAGTCAATGCCTTTGCTGATGTTTTGAGCAAAGCAGGCATTGTGACGACCGTGCGCAAAACCCGCGGCGACGATATCGACGCCGCATGCGGTCAGTTAGCGGGAGACGTGAAAGACCGCACCCAAGTGCAAAGCCGTATGGCCAAGCAAAAGGTAATTCCCCTGACGCAGGTGAGTTTATGAAGCCTGTGTCTCAGCCTTCTACGATGGCATCCGAGCAATTGAAAGCTCTTTCAGCCTGGCTGCGTCTAATCTTGTTGGTATTGGCTGGCAGTTTGGTGGTCTTGCAAATGCAGGGTTGCAGCAGTCGGGCGACATCGCAAGCTGAAATAGATCGATTGACCCAACCAGAGCCTGACTCAGTGCGCCAACGCGCGATTCGACGCATCACTTTGGCCGGCGCCTATTTCGCGCAAGAGCAGATGGACGCGGCGATGCAAGAAACCCGTGCGGCACTGCAAATTGATCCCGATTTCGCACAAGCCTACAGTTTGCTGGGCTTGATCCATCAACGCAACAACGCCGTGGATTTGGCGCAACAAAGTTTTGAGACGGCGATTCGTTTGACTGCGCGCGTCTCTACTTCTGGCGATCAAATTGGTGCTGTCTTGCACAACTACGGTTGGTTTCTGTGCCAGCAAGGCAAGTATTCATCTGCCCAGTACCAATTTGCCATGGCGATTTCGCAGCCCGGTTACCGCCAATTAGGTCAAACTTGGTTGGTCAACGGAGTCTGCCAAGTTCGTTCCAAACAACCAGTACAGGCGCGCAATAGTTTTGAGAAAGCCTTAGGTTTTGCGCCCAACGACCCGACAGCCCGCCTCGAGTTGGCTTTGTTGGATTGGCAAGACGGCAACCCATCCCAAGCGCGTCGTATGTTGGGCGATATCAACACTGGAGCGCAAGCAACGCCCTCCAGCTTGTGGTTGGGCGTGCTGTTAGCCCGTGCGTTGAAACTCGAAAGCGAAATGAACACCCTTGGTGAACGACTGGCTCAAAAATTTGCTAACTCCCCACAAGCGGCTCTGTGGCTTGGGCGAAAATTCGACGACAAATGACCGATTCAGACCTTACGAACCCGAACACCACCGCAGGCGACTTGCTGCGTAACTATCGGCTCGACCAAAAAGTCTCTTTGATAGATTTGGCCAATGTATTGCGCGTCTCTGTTACCAAGCTTGAAGCGTTGGAAAACAATGATTGGGACCAACTGCACGACGCTATGTTTGTGCGCTCTCTTTCATTGGCGGTATGCCGACAGCTCCAAACGGATGCGGCGCCCATCTTGGCTTTGCTGCCCCAGCACGACAATTCCAAGCTGGGTGCGCACAATGAAAAAGGCCTGAACTCTCCCCTCAGTCGTCCGTCGCTTTTGCCGCAATCTACTTTTGACAACCTCAACGTGTTTTTCACACCGATGCGTTGGGCGGCTTTGGGTTTTTTCTTCTTGGCCTTGTGCCTAGCGGTTTGGCCGGAGGTGCAGCATTGGATCGTTTTCAAAGACAACCATGACGTCACTGGCGTGGTTGCTCCCGTGGTATCTCCTGTAGCCCCCAGCGAAGGCCGAGAGATCACTATGGTGGTCACGCCCGTGCAATCTGCAGCAATTCCTGCTTCTGCCGCGACACCGATGGCGGTGACACCCCAATTGCCTGCGAGCGACATATTGACAAATCTTCCGCTGACGGTCCCTCCAGGTGTGACCAATGGACGTTGAAATCCAAATGACAAATAGTTCGGAGGTGTTTGATGGACTTTAACCCGATTGCCTTTGCCGTTCCCAGTGTTCGCAACACCTTGCAAGCCCGCGTCTCTTGGGGCGATCATGTTGTCACCGTGGGCGGTGACGCTCCCGTGCGCGTTCAGTCCATGACCAATACCGACACTGAGGACGTGATTGGCACAGCCATTCAGGTCAAAGAACTGGCCTTGGCTGGGTCAGAGTTGGTGCGCATCACTGTCAATACACCAGAAGCTGCGCAAGCCGTGCCGCACATTCGTGAACAGTTGGACCGCATGGATGTCCATGTGCCTTTGATTGGCGACTTTCATTACAACGGCCACCGTTTGCTGACCGACTATCCAGAGTGCGCAAAGGCCTTGTCGAAATATCGTATCAACCCAGGCAATGTGGGCAAAGGCGATAAGCACGACAAACAGTTTGGTCAGATGATCGAAGCGGCTATCCGTTACGACAAAGCTGTGCGCATTGGCGTGAACTGGGGCAGCATGGACCAAGAGTTGCTCGCGAGCTTGATGGATGCCAATGCCAAAAGGCCGCAGCCCTTTGAAGCCAAGCAAGTGATGTACGAAGCTTTGATCACATCGGCGGTTGACTCCGCCAAGTTGGCTGAAAAAATGGGTTTAGCACCACAACAAATCTTGTTGAGTTGCAAGGTCAGTAGCGTGCAAGACTTGATCGCTGTCTACCGCGAATTAGCCAAGCGTTGTAACTACGCATTACATTTAGGTTTGACCGAGGCGGGCATGGGAGTGCGAGGCACTGTAGCTTCGGCTACTGCCTTATCAATCCTTTTGCAAGAGGGCATTGGCGACACTATCCGCGTCTCGCTCACCCCCGAACCCGGCGAGTCACGTACCCAAGAAGTGGTCATCGCGTCTGAAATTTTGCAAGCATTGGGCATGCGCAGTTTTGTGCCAAGCGTTACCGCATGTCCAGGTTGTGGCCGCACTACCAGCACCACCTTCCAAGAAATGGCCAAGTCGATTGATGATTATTTGCGTGGGCAAATGCCTGTTTGGAAATCGAAATATCCTGGCGTGGAAGGCCTCAAAGTGGCGGTGATGGGGTGTATCGTCAACGGGCCTGGCGAGAGCAAGCATGCGGACATCGGTATCAGCCTCCCTGGTAGCGGCGAGGCGCCAGCTGCGCCCGTGTTCATAGACGGCGAAAAAGCCATGACCTTGCGTGGCGAACATATCGCCCAAGAGTTCCACAAAATTGTTGAAAACTACATTGAAAAGCGCTTCGGCTGATAGGCATTAGGGATGGACGCAGACAACACTTCGCAATCGCAACCCACTCAGGCGCCAGCTAAACCTGCCAAGCCTGCGGCTCTGCACGCTGTCAAAGGCATGAATGATTTGCTGCCGCCCGCATCAGCCCAATGGGAGTGGCTAGAGGACAAAGTGCGCGACCTCATGCAGCGGTTCGCTTACCGCAATTTGCGCACGCCCATAGTCGAAACAACGGCTTTGTTTGTGCGCGGCTTAGGCGAAGTGACCGACATCGTTGAAAAGGAGATGTACTCCTTCGAAGACCGCTTGAATGGCGAGCACCTCACCTTGCGACCAGAAGCTACGGCTGGCGTGGTGCGCGCCGTGGTTGAACACAATATGTTGTACGAAGGCCCTAAGCGCCTCTATTACATGGGCCCGATGTTTCGCCACGAGCGTCCCCAGCGTGGTCGTTATCGACAGTTCCACCAAATTGGTGCTGAAGCCCTCGGTTTTGCCGGACCAGAAGTCGATGCCGAATTGATTGTGCTGGCCCAATCTCTCTGGAAAGAACTGGGCTTGCGCGATGTCTGTTTGGAACTCAACAGCTTGGGCCAGCCTCCTGAGCGTTTGGCCCATCGCCAAGCCTTGATTGCCTATTTAGAGCAGCATATCGACGTACTCGACGAAGAAGCTAAGCGCCGTTTGCACACCAACCCCTTGCGCATTCTGGACACTAAAAACCCCGCCATGCAGGCCGTGGCTGAAGGCGCGCCCAAACTCATGGATTTTTTGGGTGAAGCCTCGCTGGCACACTTCAACACATTGCGCGCTTTGTTAGATGCCAGTGGCGTGACGTACACCATCAACCCGCGCTTGGTGCGTGGCATGGACTACTACAACCTCACCGTGTTTGAGTTTGTGACACAAAGCTTGGGCTCACAAGGCACGATTTGCGGTGGCGGTCGTTATGACTATTTGATAGAGCAAATTGGTGGCAAGCCAGCCCCTGCAGTGGGTTGGGCTTTGGGTGTCGAGCGTGTGTTGGAGTTGATGAAAGAGCAGGACTTGTTGCCCAGAGCAAACCATGCCGATGTCTATGCCATCGTGCCTGATGCATTGGCGATGCCCGTGGTGTTCGAAGCCTTGCACGCTCTGCGCAGCCAGGGTGTGTCGGTGCAAATGCATGCGGGTGCAGGCGAGGGCTTGGGCAGCATGAAGTCACAGTTCAAAAAAGCCGATGCCAGCGGTGCGCGCTACGCCTTGATATTCGGCGCTGACGAACTCGCCAGACAAGAGGTAACTTGGAAGTCCTTGCGTGATGGCCAAGGCCACCAAGAAACAACACCTCTGAGTACCTTGGTTTCTTTTGTCTCCAAGCGTCTCGCAAAAGGCGCACGCCTACAATCTGCCTGAATTTATAACGTTAGAAATCCATGGCATCGCATCTCGACCTCGAAGAACAAGAACAAATCGACGAACTCAAACACTTTTGGAAGCGTTGGGGCAATCTGATCACATGGTTGGTGATCGGCATTCTCAGCAGCTACGCAGGTTGGATGGGTTGGCAAGCTTGGGTATCGAAACAATCTGCCCAGTCCGCTGCTTTGTTTGACACCGTAGAACGTGCTGCTGTCTCTGGTGACTTGGCGCTGTTTGAGCGCTCAGTGGGTGACATCAAAAGCAAATTTGGTTCGACCACTTACGCACATCAAGCGGCTTTTTTAGCCTCTCGTATTTTTCAAGAAAAATCGCGCCCTAAAGAAGCGCGAGAGCAATTGCAATGGGTGATCGACCAAGCTTCCGATGAGGGTTATCAAGTCTTAGCGCGTTTGCGTTTGTCTAGCTTGATGATTCAAGACAAGGAATACGATGCTGCCCGCAAACTGCTTAGCGCCAAAGTTCCTGAATCTTTCGCCCCCTTGGTGGAAGACCGGTTAGGCGATCTCGATATGCTCGCCAATCAACCTGCTGAAGCTGTAAAGCATTACCAAGCGGCTTGGAAAGCTATGGAACCTAATGCCCAATACCGTCGTTTGATTGCCTTCAAGCTTGCCGCGCTGGGTGCTGATCCTGAAGCGAGCGCGAATGCTTCTGCCACCAAGCCAACGCAGGAAGCTTCTAAGTGAAAGCTGAATTGACTATGCGCGCAGGCCGGCTTGTTTGCTGGGGCTTTTTGGCGGTATTGGCCGCATGCTCGGCCTCGCGTCCTAAGCCCGTAGATATTCCGCCCGTAGCTGTTTTGCAGCAAGCCCGCACTGCGTGGACTGCACAAATTGGCAAGGTCAATTTCCCCTTGTCGGTTGCCGCGCGTGATGACCGCATTGCACTAGCAAATAGCGAAGGCACTGTGGCTATGCTTAATGCCAAAACAGGCAAAGACATTTGGCGTTTCACGCTGGCTAAAACCACTGTCAGTGCTGGTGTAGGTAGCGACGGGCAACAAGTGGCCTTGGTCACCCGCGACAACCAACTGGTGGTGATGCAAGATGCCAAAGTGCAATGGCGCCAAACATTACCCGCACAATCTTTCACTCCACCTTTAGTGGCAGGTCAACGCGTATTTGTGTTGACGGCTGACCGTTCGGTCTTGGCTTTTGACGGCGCCACCGGACAAAAGCTATGGACCCAACAGCGCCTTGGCGAGCCCTTGGTTCTGAAGCAAGCGGGTGTTCTGGCTGCTTTTAAAAATACTTTGTTGGTGGGACTCTCTGGCCGGTTGGCGGGTTTGGATCCCTCTAATGGCGTGATCGTCTGGGAGTCTGCCATTGCCACACCGCGCGGCACCAACGACATGGAACGCTTGGTTGATCTTGTGGGCCCGTCTGACCGTATGGGTGATGTTGTGTGTGCACGCGCATTTCAATCGCAAATTGGTTGCGTAGATGCGCAAAAAGGACAAGGTATTTGGACCCGTCCTTCCGTTGGCGACAGAGGTTTGAGCGGCAACGCCAACTTAGTTGTCGCTCCATTAGCCAATGGTGTTGTGCAAGCATGGCGTCGGGAAGACGGTGAACGCGTTTGGGAGACCGAGAGACTCAAATACCGTGTGCTGAGCGCGCCATTGGTGACGCCAAAGGGCGTAGTGATTGCCGATAGCGGTGGCTTTGTCTATGTCTTGTCTATCTCGGATGGCACTTTGCTCAACCGTATGAAAATGGACGGTGAGGAACTCGCTGCTGCGCCAGTTGTGGCTTCGGACACCTATGTGTTGGTCAGCCGCGAAGGCCGCATCACGGGTTTGAATCTGCCTTGATGCACTTCTTTAGGACAGATCAGTGAAACCCGTTTTGGCCTTAGTGGGCCGTCCTAATGTTGGTAAATCCACTCTCTTTAATCGCTTAACCAAAACCCGCGACGCCATCGTGGCTGACTATGCGGGTTTGACGCGTGACCGCCATTACGGCAACGCCAAAATTGGCAAACACGAGTTCATCGTTATTGATACCGGCGGTTTTGAGCCAGACGCACAAGACGGTATTTACAAAGAAATGGCGCGCCAAACCCAGCAAGCGGTGGCTGAAGCTGATGTGGTCGTGTTTGTGGTGGACGCGCGTGCTGGCATATCTGCGCAAGACCATGACATTGCTAACTACTTACGCCGCCTTGGAAAAATTACCCTTCTGGTCGCCAACAAAGCTGAGGGCATGCAAGAGGGCGCTCAGTTAGTAGAGTTTTATGAACTGGGGCTTGGAGAAGTACTGCCAGTCTCTGCTTCTCACGGTCAGGGTATTCGCAGCATGGTCGAAATGGCTCTCGAGCCTCTGCACTTGGCAGAGCCCGAAGACGATTCCGAAGCAGTTCCTGATGGCACCATCCAACTCGCGGTCGCGGGCCGACCTAACGTGGGCAAGTCCACTTTGATCAATGCTTGGTTGGGTGAGGAGCGCCTGGTGGCTTTCGATTTGCCTGGGACGACACGTGACGCGATCAGCGTACCGTTTGAGCGGAATGGCCAAAAGTTTGAATTGATCGACACAGCAGGTTTGCGTCGTAAAGGGAAAGTGTTCGAAGCGGTTGAAAAATTCTCCGTCGTTAAAACTTTGCAAGCGATTGAATCTTCCAACGTCGTTTTACTGTTGCTCGACGCCACCCAAGGCGTTACCGACCAAGATGCCCACATCGCTGGCTACATCTTGGAAAGCGGCAGGGCAGTGGTGTTAGCGGTCAACAAATGGGATGCGGTAGACAGTTATGAGCGCGAATTATTGATGCGTTCGATTGAAACGCGGTTGGCGTTTTTGAAATTCGCCACCATGCATTTCATCTCTGCTAGAAAACGACAAGGTCTCGGTCCTTTGTGGGGCGCGGTTACCAATGCTTACAAAGCGGCGATGTGCAAAATGACCACGCCCGTTTTGACGCGTTTGTTGTTAGAGGCTACGCAGTTTCAATCACCTAAACGCGCAGGCATGTTCCGTCCTAAATTGCGCTACGCCCACCAAGGCGGCATGAATCCACCCATCATCGTGGTGCATGGCAACTCGCTAGAACATGTGACTGATGCTTACAAACGTTACCTGGAAGGGCGCTTTCGCAAAGCCTTCTCGCTGGAGGGTACGCCACTGCGCATAGAGATGAAGACTTCCCATAATCCCTACAACGATAAAGACAATTAGGGAATAGGGTTGAATGCCACCTGTGGTATGGTGACAACTCTTTTCAACTTTCGAACACGGAGCATATCGTGAACACCGATAACACTAAGAACAAAGGCCAACTTTTGCAAGACCCTTTTTTAAACATCCTGCGACGCGAACACGTCCCTGTGTCTATCTATTTGGTCAACGGTATCAAGTTGCAAGGACAAATCGAATCATTTGATCAATATGTAGTTCTTTTAAGAAATACAGTAACCCAAATGGTTTATAAGCACGCTATTTCTACGATTGTTCCAGGACGCGCAGTGAATTTCAATGCCGCCGATGGCACTGGCAGTTCACCCGAAGTTTGATCGCGTCTCTTTCGTCTGACATTGCCCGGACCATTTTGGTCGGGGTTGATTTTGGCACCCCCCACTTTGACGCCGAGTTGCACGAACTCGGTTTGCTGGCTGAAACGGCAGGTTTAACGCCTGTTGCGCGTATCGTTTGTAAGCGCAAGGCGCCGGATGCCGCTTTGTTTGTTGGTTCTGGCAAGGCCGATGAAATCAAAGAACTCGTATTGATGCATGGCGCTACCGAAATTTTGTTTGACCAGTCTTTGAGTCCCGCCCAACAGCGTAACTTAGAGCGGCACATGGAAGTGGCCGTCAACGACCGTACCTTCCTCATCCTTGAAATATTTGCCCAACGCGCGCGTAGTCACGAAGGTAAATTGCAAGTGGAACTTGCCCGTTTGCAATACCTTAGCACCCGATTGGTGCGACGTTGGTCGCACTTGGAGCGTCAAAGCGGCGGTATCGGCATGCGTGGCGGCCCTGGCGAGACGCAAATTGAGTTGGATAGACGGATGATTGGTGACTCCATCAAGCGCACCCGCGAGCGGCTTGAAAAGGTCAAGCGCCAACGCGGTACACAACGCAGACAACGCCAAAGACGCGATGCCTTCACCATCTCGTTGGTGGGTTACACCAACGCTGGTAAATCCACCTTATTCAATGCCTTGGTCAAAGCACGAGCCTACGCTGCCGACCAATTATTTGCCACGCTAGACACCACCACACGACAGCTTTATTTGGGCGATAACCAAGGGGGCGGGCGCTCGGTGTCGATATCCGACACCGTAGGGTTTATCCGCGATTTGCCCCACGGTTTGATCGACGCCTTTCAAGCGACCTTGCAAGAAGCTGCAGACGCTAGCTTGCTGTTACATGTGGTGGATGCATCTAACGATAACTATTTAGAGCAAATGGACGAAGTCTATAAAGTCTTGGCTGAAATTGGCGCAGAAAAAGTGCCGCAAGTTTTGGTTTTTAACAAGTTCGATGCCATGTTGGAAGACAAAAAACCCTTGCAAATGCAGGATACTTTTTCCATAGATGGGGTGGATACTCCACGGTTCTTTGTTAGCGCGCAAACGGGCGAAGGCATTGCCTCACTCAGGTCATTCTTAAGTCAAAACCTTGCCGCAACCGCAACTTTTGCGTGAATAAAAAAAATAGCTTTTGCATTTAGGCACAATTCACACTTCATACCAAAAATAACCCATGCGAATGAATTCACAAACAACTCCCAAAACTGCAGGAACATGGCGTTCCAGAGTTCTTGGCGCTTTCAATTTGAATGATGGGCGTTGGGGCCGCGATGAGTCATCGCAAAACAAGCCTGACACCCACAACAGTACGCCGCCTGAAGAAAACAAACCTCCGCAACAGCAACCTCCAAATAATCGGCCTACCGGAAACGGTCCTCCTGACTTGGATGAGTTGTGGCGTGACTTCAATAAAAAGCTTTCTGGCTTTTTTGGTTCCACCAAAAAGGGCAGGGGTGGCGCAGAGCCTCCTGCAGGCGGCAAGCCCGCGGGTCCGAATTTCAATATTGGTAAATTTGGTATCGGTGCCATCTTCGCTGTGATCGTAGCAATTTGGTTGAGCTCAGGCTTTTTTATCGTGCAAGAAGGCCAGCAAGGTGTCATTACTCAGTTTGGCCGTTACCACTCTACGGTCGGTGCTGGTTTTAATTGGCGCATGCCTTACCCCATTCAACGTCATGAATTGGTTTTTGTGACGCAAATTCGCTCCGTCGATGTGGGTCGTGAAAACATTGTCAAGGCCACTGGTCTGCGTGAGTCTGCGATGTTGACCGAGGACGAAAACATTTTGGAAATCAAATTTGCCGTGCAATACCGCCTCACCGATGCACGTGCTTATTTGTTTGAAACCAAAAACCCCACCGATACCGTGGTGCAAGCAGCTGAGACAGCCGTGCGTGAAGTGGTGGGCAAAATGAAAATGGACGCTGCGATGTCCGAAGAGCGTGACCAAATTGGGCCACGTATTCGGGTCATCATGCAACGCATCTTGGATCAATACAAAGTAGGTATTGAAGTTGTTGGCATCAACTTGCAACAAGGCGGCGTGCGTCCCCCAGAACAAGTGCAATCTGCTTTTGACGATGTGCTCAAAGCTGGCCAAGAGCGCGAACGCGCTAAGAATGAAGCCGAGGCCTACGCTAACGACGTCGTGCCACGTGCTGTCGGGGCTGCATCCCGTTTGAAGCAAGAAGCAGATGGTTACAAATCGCGTATCGTGTCGCAAGCACAAGGTGATGCCCAACGGTTCAAGTCTTTGGTGACTGAGTACCAAAAAGCTCCGCAAGTGATGCGTGACCGCATGTACATCGATGCCATGCAACAAATTTATACCAACACCACCAAGGTGTTGATTGATACCAAAGCTGGATCTAATCTCTTGTATTTACCGTTAGAGAAAATCATCCAGCAAGCGGGGCAATCTAACGCTCCTGTTTCCACGCAACCTGCGCAGCCTTTGACCGAGTCAACTGGCAATCCATTGAGTTCCACCGCGCCAGTTGACGCTAGATCGCGGGATGGCCGCTCGCGCGACCGCGATAGCCGTTGATCGAGGAGACACTACTATGAATCAAAACAAAATCGGTTTTTACGTCTCTTCTGCTTTAGCTCTGTTGGCTTTGCTGAGTTCTACTTTGTTTGTGGTGGACCAACGCCAATTTGGCGTGGTCTATTCATTTGGCCAAATTAAAAATGTGATCACTGAGCCTGGTCTCAATTTCAAGTTTCCACCGCCATTTCAAAATGTCAGCTATATCGACAAGCGGTTGTTAATGCTTGATAACGCGGATACTGAACCGATGTTGACGGCTGAAAAACAACGCGTCGTTATCGACTGGTATGCCCGTTGGCGCATCACCGACCCATCGCAATACATCCGAAATGTGGGTTTGGATGAAAACGCTGGTGCCATGCAACTTTCACGTGTAGTTCGAAACGCATTTCAGGAAGAAATCAATAAGCGCACAGTGAAGGAGTTACTTTCTTTGAAGCGTGACGCCTTGCTCGAAGATGTCAAGCGCGAAGTGCTTCAAGCTGTCAAAGGAGCCAAACCTTGGGGTGTCGATGTGATTGATGTACGGATCACCCGCGCAGATTACGTAGACGCCATTACCGAATCTGTCTACCGCCGTATGGAAGCGGAGCGTAAACGCGTGGCCAACGAGTTGCGCTCAATGGGTGCTGCCGAAGGCGAAAAAATCCGTGCCGATGCAGATAGGCAGCGCGAAGTCACTATTGCCAATGCCTACCGCGAAGCCCAAATGATCAAAGGCGAGGGTGATGCTGAGGCCGCCCGCATTTATGCAGACTCCTTCGGCCGTGACGCGCAGTTCGCGAAGTTTTACCGTAGTTTGGAAGCTTACAAATCGACTTTCAATAAAAAGAGCGATCTCATGGTTCTTGATCCCTCAAGCGACTTCTTTAACGCCATGCGCAGCAGTGGTGGTACTTCAGCCGCTCCTAAGAAGTAACAGGGTTTTAGCTATGGAATTGAACAGCGACGTGCTGTGGTCGGCGTTTGGCCTGATGTTGATCTTTGAAGGCCTGTTCCCCTTTCTTTCCCCAGACGGTTGGCGCCAAAAAATGGCCCAACTGTTGGCATTGCACGACGGGCAAATTCGCTTCTTTGGCCTTGTGTGTGTTATCGGAGGTGTTTTAATGCTCTGGTGTTTCGGCTGAGCAGGGATTAAGCCCTGTAAAATCTCTTTTTTAACAGCATCTCCACACCACATGTCTGCTTGGGTCCTGCCGGATCACATCGCTGATGTTTTGCCCTCTGAGGCCCGGCACATCGAAGAACTCCGCCGTCTCTACCTCGATACCGCGCGTCGCTTCGGTTACGAGTTGGTGATGCCGCCTTTACTTGAATACCTCGAATCTTTGCTATCTGGTTCTGGCCGTGCCTTAGATTTACAAACTTTCAAGCTGGTGGATCAACTCTCAGGTCGCACTCTAGGTTTGCGTGCGGATTCAACCCCCCAAGTTGCCCGCATTGATGCCCACTTACTAAACCGCCTAGGCGTCACCCGTCTTTGTTATTGCGGCCCTGTTCTTCACACCAGGCCCGACCGACCTTTCGCGACCCGTGAGCCGCTTCAGTTTGGCGCGGAGATTTATGGCCACGCCGGACTCGAGGCCGATCTTGAAGTGATAGAACTAGCGCTCACCAGCTTGGATGCTGTCGCTTTGCGAAATGTCTCACTTGACCTCAGTGACGCGCGCATTGTCCCCGCGTTGCTCGCCGGCGTATCCCTGGGCACGGATGTGCGTGATGCCTTGCACCAAGCGCTAGCCTCTAAAGATTTAACAGGTATCAAAGAATTGGCTAAAGGGTTACCAGTCCATATCCAAAACGCTTTAATTGAACTGGTGCAAATGTATGGCGATGTCAGTGTCTTAAGCCTAGCTGAAAAAACCTTTGCTGCATGGCCAGGCATCTTGAAATCTATCCAAGAGCTACGACACATTGCGAATGCTTTTAAGCACGTTTACACCACATTTGATTTGGCTGATTTTCGCGGCTATGGCTACTACAGCGGCGTGCGATTCGCTATGTATGTAGCCGGAACAGGTGATGCATTGGTGCGTGGTGGACGCTACGACGAAGTAGGTGCAGTGTTCGGGCGCAAACGCCCGGCGGTTGGTTTTAGCCTTGACTTAAAAGAGCTTGTCACTGCAGTGCCTGCGCAACCACTGAAAGCGGCTATTCGAGCTCCTTGGGGTGTTGAAGGTGATTTACGTGAAGCTCTAACGCAATTGCGTAGCCAAGGCGAGACCGTAGTTTGTTCCATGCCTGGACACGAAAGCGAAGTCGACGAATTCAACTGCGACCGTGAACTCGTGCACCTTGCGGGCAAGTGGGTCGTTCGCGATCTCCCCCATCCTTAACTTATTTAAAAAATAGACATGCAAATCAGCAAAGGACGTCACGTCGTTGTCGTTGGTACCCAGTGGGGCGATGAAGGCAAAGGGAAATTGGTCGATTGGCTCACCGAGACTGCAACAGGGGTTGTGCGCTTTCAAGGTGGACACAATGCTGGCCACACTTTGGTGATCAATGGTGTCAAAACCGCTTTGCATTTGATTCCCAGTGGCATCATGCGCCCCGGAGTCAAGTGCTACATCGGCAATGGCGTTGTGCTGTCCGCTACTAAATTGCTAGAAGAAATTGCAGGCTTAGAGAAAGCTGGCGTGGAAGTGCGTTCACGCTTGCGCATCAGTGAAGCCTGTCCTTTGATTCTTCCCTACCATGCTGCGCTCGATATTGCGCGTGAAGCTGCTAAAGAAAAAGCTGGAACTGCCAAGATTGGAACGACTGGACGCGGAATTGGTCCAGCTTACGAAGACAAAGTCGCCCGTCGCGCATTGCGTGTGCAAGATCTCAAGCATCCTGATCGTTTTGCAACCAAGTTGCGCGAGAACTTGGAATTGCATAACCACATATTGAAGGATATCTTGCATGCGCCAGCCATTGACTTCGAAACGGTTTACCAAGAAGCCATGGCCTATGCCAAAGAAATTTTGCCGATGATGGCCGATGTGTCGTTAGAGTTAAATCAAGCACACGCCCAAGGCGCTAATTTGTTATTTGAAGGTGCACAAGGCACATTGTTGGATGTGGACCACGGCACCTATCCTTTTGTGACGTCTAGCAATTGTGTGGCGGGCAATGCCGCTGCTGGCTCTGGCGTAGGCCCTAATCTGTTGCATTACATCTTGGGCATTACCAAAGCGTACTGCACCCGCGTGGGTGGCGGACCTTTCCCAACCGAATTAGATTGGGAAAAAGAAGGTACCCCCGGTTATCACATGTCGACGGTAGGTGCTGAAAAAGGCGTTACAACCGGTCGCTCACGCCGATGCGGTTGGTTTGATGCAGCTTTACTCAAGCGCAGCGCGCAAGTTAACGGCTTGAGTGGCCTTTGTATCACCAAGCTCGACGTATTAGATGGCCTCAAAGAATTGTTGCTGTGTGTGGGCTATGAATTAGACGGAAAGAAAGTAGACATCTTGCCCATGGGTGCCGATGAGATCGCGCGCTGTAAACCCATTTACGAAACTATTCCGGGTTGGAGCATTAGCACCGTGGGCGTGACGGATTACGCAAAACTGCCGCCCGAAGCGCAGCACTATTTGAACCGTATTTCTGCCACTACTGGCGTGCCTATTCATATGGTGTCGACCAGCCCTGATCGCGACCACACCATTTTGTTACGTCACCCTTTTGCCGCATAACGCGGCCATCTTTTTAAAGGACTTTCCAACATGTTGACTGAAGACGGCAAGCATCTGTATGTGTCTTACGACGAATACCATAACCTCATCGAAAAGCTTGCAATCAAGATTCACCAATCTGGTTGGGAGTTCGACACGATTTTGTGCCTAGCACGCGGCGGGATGCGACCTGGTGACATCTTGTCACGCATTTTTGACAAGCCACTCGCCATCATGTCGACCAGTTCATATCGCGCAGACGCTGGTACGGTGCAAGGCCATTTAGATATTGCACGCTTCATCACCACACCCAAAGGTGAAATTGCTGGACGTGTTCTATTGGTAGACGACTTGGCAGATACAGGCCATACGCTCAAAGCCGTATTAGACCAACTTAAAAATAACTACAAACCTATTACCGAGTTGCGCAGTGCTGTGATTTGGACCAAAGGCGTTTCGTCATTTGATCCAGATTTCTCGGTTGAATATTTGCCGACCAACCCTTGGATCCACCAACCTTTTGAGGGCTATGACTCAATGCGTCCGGCGGGTTTGATGGAGAAGTGGAAGGTCTAGCCTCCATGGCCAGTAAGCCGCCATCATTGTCGCGTAACACGGCAAATATTCACCATCCCTACCAAGCCCCTGAGGGCTTTGTATCTCCTCAAGTTCCGATTTACAAAGGTTCCACTGTTATTTTTCCCAATACTGCGGCTATGCGTGAGCGGCAGTGGTTGGATAAATCTTCATACACCTACGGACTGCACGGAACGCCCACAACCTTTACCTTGGAAGAACGTCTAGCAAGTCTAGAAGGTGGTACCCACTGCATATTGACGCCCAGTGGCTTGGCTGCCATTGCGCAAGTGGACTTCGCCTTATTAAAAACGGGTGATGAGGTGTTGATCCCTGATAACGCTTATGCCCCGAACCAATCTCTGGCCTCGGGTGAATTACAAAACTTTGGCATCACACACCAACGATACGACCCACTGAATCTAGATGACTTAGCCCAACGAATTAGCTCCAAAACTCGCTTGGTGTGGTTAGAGGCTGCTGGCTCTGTGACCATGGAATTTCCCGATTTAGTCGCCCAAGTTTCCTTGTGTAAAACGCGTGGTGTTTTGTGTGCTTTGGACAATACGTGGGGTGCAGGTTTGGCTTTCAATTCGTTTGACCTCACGCCGGGGCAGGGCACGGAACCGCTAGGTGTGGACCTCACGATTCACGCTTTGACTAAGTACCCCAGTGGTGGCGGTGATGTACTGATGGGAAGCATCATCACGCGTAGTGATGCTTTGGCACGCACCATCAAATTAAGCCATATGCGTCTAGGAACCGGTGTGGGATCCAACGATGTAGAAACTTTGTTGCGTTCCCTGTCTACGCTAGAAATGCGCTACGCAGCGCAAGACCATCACGCGCGAGAACTCGCCCGATGGTGTGAAGGCCAGTCTGTATTTGCTCAAGTGTTGCATCCAGCGCTCGCGCAGTCTCCTGGTCACATGCATTGGCAAAAACTGTGTGTGAGTCAGCAGTACCCACAAGGCCGCGCCGCTGGTATTTTTAGTGTGGTGGTGGATACTCGGTTTTCTAATGCGCAAGTAGATGCTTTTTGTGATGCCTTGCGCATCTTCAAAATTGGCTATAGCTGGGGCGGCCCCATGAGTTTGGTAGTACCTTACCAAAAACAAAATATACGCACCTTACCCTCACCACATTTACAGCCTGGAACGGTTGTTCGGTTTTGTATTGGATTCGAGGACGTGGCTGATTTGCAGGAAGATATCAAGCAGGCTATTCATGCTGTCTTGGTGTGATGGCACATTAAGTGCTGCTCGTATTTGCAATTAATTCACGCGCTAATAAACGCATTGTGTCTTCGTTTCGATTGATGGCCTCACATACCTTGTGGCTTTCAAACCGTGCAAAGTTGCGGCGCATAGAACTTGCGTAGGTTGGGTCGTAATGCGTTTCCAATAATGCATGGACGACTGGTTCAAATTGACCAAGCTGAACTTGTGATTTCCATTCGTCGACAACAGTTTTGCCACGAATCGCTACCAGAGCATCTAGTCGCCGACAAAATAATTCTGGGTTAGTGACGAAGAAGTTGTAATCTTCCATGAGCAAGGCAACCCGCTCTTGTAGTGGGAGTAGTAGTTCGTGGCAAGGACTGTTTCGCATAGCCAGCATCACAGGTTCTGGGATCGAAAGGTTGCCTACCTTTCGGCTCTCTGATTCAGTGAATACAACGCGCGCTGGGTCAAATTGTTTCAAAGTGTTCCAGACCAACATATCGAAATGCTTCTGACTCGGTTGGGGTTGCCCGGGGATGTGACCTAAAACAGAACTGCGGTGTTGTGCCAAGTCTTCTAAGTCTAGTACTTGAGCACCTTCCATCTTGAGTGCTTGCAACAACCTGGTTTTACCTGAGCCTGTTGGGCCTGAAATAACTTGGTATTGAAAGTTTGACGCAATACGTGCAATGTCTTCTAGCATCGCGGCACGAAACGCTTTGTATCCACCTTCAATCAGATTTATCTTGAATCCAATTTGGCCCAAAACCATTGCTAAAGAGCCACTGCGCTTGCCACCTCGCCAGCAATAAATCAAGGGCTGCCAATTTCTGGGTAAATCCAATACATGGGTTTGTATATGTTTTGAAATATTGGCGGCCACCAAGGCTGCCCCATGCTTTTGCGCTTCAAATCCGCCCAGCTGCTTATACATGGTGCCAATAATGATGCGCTCTTCGTTGTTGAGAGATGGCCAGTTCACCGCATTGGGTAAGTGGTCAAGCGCATATTCGTCTTCGCTGCGCGCATCGATGATCGCATCGAACCCGCCCGGATAGCCAAGGGTGATACGCATGCGTTGGATGGCCTCAACGGCAGATAAAAGATGGACGCTCACGTTTATCGGTTTAAGTGTTTTTTTATTTCAGGAAGCACGTTAGCTAGCATTTTGGGGTGCACCTCTTCACGCGGATGGATACGGTCATTTTGGAAATTATTGACTGCATCGGGTACATCTGCGATTCCTTTTAGAAGGAAAGGCACCAAACCAGTTTTGTATTTTTTCGACAAATTAGCAAACATCACCGCAAACTTAGCGCCATAGTCTGGACCGTAGTTAGGTGGTATCTGCATCCCCACCAAAACAACTTTCGCATTGACAGCGCGACACGCTTCAATCATGGCCTCAAAATTATTTTGGGTGCTGTCTAAGTCGAGGCCACGCAGCGCATCGTTAGCACCTAACTCAATCACCACCATGACAGGACGCACTTGGTTCAATAAAGCTGGCAAGCGAGAACGCCCACCTGCTGTTGTGTCGCCACTGATACTGGCATTTACAACTTGCACATCGCCACGTTCTTTTTGTAATTGCGCAGCCATCAAAGCCACCCAGCCCTTACCGCGGGTGATGCCGTATTCCGCACTCAGTGAATCACCCAAAACCAAAATTGTGGCAGCCGGTACTGTTCCGGGCGGTGGAGCAGAACCTGGGGGTGGTACTTGATTGCTGGCACTTTGTCCACGTGGAGGGCGAGGACGTGTGGTAACGACATCGCCTTCTAATCCGGTGCCACTAGAGGAAATCACTTGTCTTTGCGCGTTTGCCGATGCATGTAATAGCCCAGCGACAGCCGTGCATATTCCACCCAAGGTAAAGTGACGCCTTAACATTGCCATGTCCTCTATGAACTTAATTTCTGTTTCGCATGTGTACAAATCGGTGACAGACGCCACCGGCACACTCGACATTCTCCGCGATATCGACTTCTCCGTTCCCGCTCAGCAGTCTTTGGCCATTGTTGGCGCCTCGGGTTCTGGAAAAAGTACTTTGCTGTCCATCATGGCGGGCTTAGACACGCCTAGCCAAGGTACTGTTGTGCTTGCAGGGCAAGATATGTTTGCTTTGGACGAGGACGATCGCGCTGCTTTGCGTGCCAAGCAAATTGGCTTTGTTTTCCAAAGCTTTCAATTGCTGGGCAATATGACAGCATTAGAAAATGTGATGCTGCCTTTGGAATTGGCAGGAATCGGTAACGCTAGAGAGCTTGCAAAGGAGATGTTGACGCGTGTGGGCTTAGCCACACGACTCGGGCATTACCCCAAAGTGCTTTCAGGCGGTGAACAGCAGCGCGTAGCTCTGGCGCGTGCATTCGTTGTTAAACCACAAGTTTTATTAGCTGACGAACCCACTGGCAGTTTGGACCATGCCAGTGGTGAACGCATCATGGATTTGATGTTTGAATTGAACCAAGAGTTAGGAACGACCTTGGTTTTGGTGACGCATGATCCCAAATTGGCTGGGCGATGCGATCTTTATATGACGATTGAGGCAGGACAGAGGGTTTAAGTGGCTAGCCGATAATCTGGCCATGTCTTCTTCCCCTAAAGTTCTTTTCGGTTTTCACGCGGTCGGTGTGCGCCTAAAAACTGCTCCAACCTCTGTCATAGAAATTTATTACGAACCCACGCGTCGCGATGCGCGTATGCGCCATTTTTTAGAGCGCGTGAAAGAAGCTGGTGTGCGTTTGATAGAGGCTGATGCTTTGCGCATTGCCAAATTGGTAGGTAGTCATGGACACCAAGGTGTGGCAGCTCGTGTCAACGAAATCAAGATGGTGCATTCACTAGATGATTTGCTCGATGCACTGGAAGGCAAAGACGCCCCACTCATTTTGGTACTTGATGGTGTGACAGACCCTCACAACTTAGGCGCATGTTTGCGTGTCGCGGATGGTGCAGGGGCGCATGCGGTGATCGCGCCTAAAGACCATGCAGTGGGTGTGAATGCCACGGTGGCCAAAGTGGCCAGCGGTGCTGCAGAGACTGTGCCTTACTTCATGGTGACCAACTTAGCTCGCACGCTCAATGAATTGAAAGAACGCAATATTTGGGTCATTGGCACCAGCGACGATGCACCAAAAACCTTGTTTGATGTGGATCTCAAAGGCCCCACTGCTTTGGTTTTAGGTGCAGAGGGTGACGGTATGCGTCAGTTAACTCGCAAAACCTGTGACGAATTGGTCAGTATCCCTATGCAAGGTGCAGTGGAGAGCTTGAACGTGTCGGTTGCTAGTGCTGTGTGCTTGTATGAAGCATGCAGACAACGCATGCAGTTAAAAACTTAACATCCCTTTAATGGTCAAGCTTTAAATGATTTGAAAAGCACCCAGTAATGCGCCAGCTGTTAGAAGTATGAGCAAGTGGGTATTTGTAAGCCAAACGATCACTGTTGTGACAGCCGCCAATAACCACATCGGCCAGTCTCGTGCATAGTTATCGTGGTTACCGGTGAGTAACCAACCCGTGGCCACCAATAAACTCATCACCAAGGGTGCTAATCCCGCTTTAAACGCCCTTACTTCCTTCAATTCTCGATTGTTATGCGCCCATTGGGTCGAGAAAAATGTCAAAGTGGCCGAGGGAATAATAATTCCCACCATAGTCACCAATACACCTAGCAGAGCCAGCATGACGCAATACAACATATTAGGTTCTGGCGTCATACCCGCAGCAGCATTCATACCAACGTTCCAGCCCATTAGGGCGATGAACATCACATTCGGTCCAGGAGCCCCTTGTGCAATTGCCACCGACGATGTGAATTGGTAGTGCGTTAACCAGTGCTGCTCGTCTACCAAATAGCGATGGATATCGGGTGCTGTCGTGATCGCGCCACCTACAGCCAGTAGCGACAGGGACACGAAATGCATCAATAGCGAAAGCCAGTCTTGAAAGTTCAGCGTAATGCTCATACTGTTTCACTTTTAGTGATGCAACGCCAAGCCCATAGGCTTGCAAGAGGTCCCAGTGTTAGTAATACCCAAGACAGAGGAAGTCGCCATATGGCAATTGCTAAAAATGTGATTGTTGCCATTGCAATGCAAGCTACAAGTCCCATTGGATTAGTTTTGAGAGCAGGAAGCATTTTGATGCCCGTCGCCATGATCAAACCTGCAGAGACCGCGCCCATTCCGCGCAATGCGCCTTGCATCGCTTCTGAATCTGCAACGCCTGCAATCGCGCTCGCAATGATGAGCACCAAAATAGTCGGAACCAATAGCAAACCAGCCAAGGCAGAGAGCGCGCCGCGCCATCCAAAATGTTTGCCGCCGATCATCAATGCGAGATTGATCACATTGGGGCCGGGCAGTATTTGTGCAACAGACCAGTCTTCAACGAACTCTTCTAGTGTGAGCCACTTCTTATTTTCAACCAACTCGCGTTGCACCACGGCTAAAACACCGCCAAAACCTTGAAGTGCGAGCCAGTTGAAGGAGAGAAAAAGATCTGCGTTACTTGTGGGTGCATTGCGCACCGCTGGCACTTCATTCATGGGCGACACTCATTGACGAGTTTCAATTTCTTTGGCAATCGTTTTACCAAGCTCTACGCCCCATTGGTCATATGCATGAATGCCCCAAATCGCCGCTTGGCAAAACACTTTGTGTTCATACAGAGCAATCAGTGCGCCAAGAGTTCTCGGTGTGAGGGCATCCATCCAAACGGTGCTGCTTGGAATATTGCCAGGGTAGCTGCGATGTGGTGCCAAACGGAGTGCCTCTTCAGAAGAGAAACCGCTTTGTAGAAGCACTTTTAGTGTTTCGTCTTCAGTTCGCCCCATTGCTAAAGCTTGGGCTTGGGCTTGCATATTGAGCATCACCACACGGTGGTGCTCTGCTGCCAAGGGTAGTGGCGTGTGTTCTTCACGCGATCCAATAAAGTCAATGGGGACCAAGTGTGTCCCTTGGTGTATCAATTGGAAATAGGCGTGTTGCCCATCAATACCAAGACTGCCCCAAACCAAAGGTGCGGTTTTGATGGCCACTTTTGATCCATCTATATGCGTGCCCTTTCCATTGGACTCCATTTCCATTTGCTGTAGAAAGCTGGCAAATTTATTAAGGGCTGCAGCGTAGGGGGCAATGAGGTGGGTTGAGGCACCTAAAAAATTCGTGTTCCATACATCCATGAGTGCCAAGACTAATGGCATATTTTTATCAGGCGAAGCGTTTAAAAAGTGCTCGTCCATGGCGCGTGCACCTGTTAACAATTCTTGGAATCCAAATGAACCAATGGCAATTGCTAAAGGAAGACCAATAGCCGACCAGATCGAATAGCGGCCGCCCACCCAGTCCCAAAACTCGAACATATGGTCAGGCTTAAATCCGTGGGTTGCCGCGATCGCTGGACTGGCGGTCACAGCAACCAGATGCTGATGGAGTTGTGCATCAGGACAGCCCCCATCCAATAACCATTGCTTGGCCGATGCCAGCAAGGTCATGGTCTCTTGTGTGGTGAATGTTTTGCTTTGCACCACAAAGGCCGTGCGCGATGGGTCTAAGTTTTGTAAGGTGGTGAACAAACTCCATGCATCCACATTCGATACATAGTGGACTTTGACAGGATGACCACCCATTGGCTGCGTTTGGTTGACCAGCGCATCCGTGGTCATACGAGGGCCTAAATCGGAGCCGCCAATGCCTAAGTTCACAACGTCGGTGATTGGCGTTTGTTTAAAACCCAGTAGTGCTCTTGAACGGACTTTTTCTGCAAAAAGGCAGACACGCAATAACTCAGCGGCAACTTGCGAAGAAATAGCCTCGCCCCAAGGAGGATTGGGCGTGTGACTACCACGCAATGCCACGTGTAAAACAGCACGGTTCTCAGTTTGGTTGATGGCCTCACCATGGAACATAGCGAGGGCTTGTTCTTTGACATGAGACTCATCAGCCAAGGCCAAGAGTTGCGCCATCACATCTGTATTCACTCTCTGGTGTGAGTAGTCCAGCGTGATGCCTGCCGCAGAAATTTGCATACGGGCTTGACGATCTTTGTCACCAAGCAGATCTCGTAAATGGTTTGACGTGGCGCCCGGCAAAGCTGCAAGTGCTGTCCAAGCTTTGCGCTGTTGCGGTGGAATAAACGTTGGCATCTGGGTATTTTAGGCGGGGCAACCTGTTGTTCTAAGATTTTTAGTTTTCCTCAAACCAGCAAAGATTTTCACGCGCCATCAAGGCAGACGAAGCAGCAGGCCCCCAACTCCCAGCAGGATATTCGCGTGGTTTCTCATCCAGAGTTTCCCAACCATGCAAGATAGGTTCTACCCAAGTCCATGCAGCTTCTAGTTCGTCTCTGCGCATAAAGTGCGTAAGACGACCTTTGATGACATCCATCAATAGTCGTTCATAAGCCTCAGCGCGACGCTTATCGGAAGAGAGTTGCAAATCAAGCCCCAAGTTCACGGGGCTCATATTCATGCCGGACCCAGGCTCCTTCACCATCATTTGTAGTTGGATAGATTCCTCTGGCTGCAGGCTAATGATGAGTCGATTCGGTTGTTGTGAAACACTGCCAAATATGGAAAAGGGTTGTTCAGAAAATTCAATGATGATTTCAGAGTGTCTTTTTTGTAAGCGCTTTCCTGTCCGTAAAAAGAACGGCACGTTCGCCCAACGTGCATTGTTGATATGCGCTTTTAATGCGACAAATGTCTCGGTTCGGCTGTCTGGAGGTACGTTAGCTTCTTCACGGTAGCCTTTTGCAGCCAGTCCTTCGCTGTTGCCGGCCGTGTATTGGCCTCGAACGGTATCGCGTTTGATATCGCTCAAGTCCATCTTGCGTAGTGAGCGCAGTACTTTGAGTTTCTCGTCACGAACGTCATCAGCGTCCATAGAGATGGGAGGCTCCATCGCCACAATGCACAAAAGCTGAAGCAAGTGGTTTTGCACCATATCGCGCATAGCCCCAGCGCTGTTATAAAACCCAGCGCGACTTCCTACGCCAACGGTTTCAGCGACGGTAATTTGGACGCTCTTGATGTAAGGGGCACGCCACAAGGGTTCAAAAATCGCATTACCAAACCGCAGTACCATGAGGTTTTGTACAGTCTCTTTGCCTAAATAGTGGTCGATGCGGTAGATCTGCTGTTCTGCAAAATATTGAGAAACTTGCGTATTGATAGCTTGCGCAGATGCGAGGTCTGTGCCTAAAGGTTTTTCTAGCACGACACGCGATTGCTTATCTACCAAGCCTGCTTGCGACAAATTAGCGCAAATCTGGGTAAACAAACTAGGCGCAGTCGCCAAATAAAAAACTCGCATGCGTGGTTCATGGCAGACTGTTTTGAGTTTTGCATAGTCACCTGTGCTAGTGAGATCGAGATACACAAACTGCAAGCGACTTAAAAAAGTTTGCCAATCATCTTGTTTGAATGCGTTCGCTTGAATAAAAGGCGGTGACTGTTCGTTGATAAAGTCCAAATACTGTTTGCGATTCCAAGACTGTCTTCCGATACCAATAATGCGGGTATCGGCTTCTAATTTTCCATTGGCATGGGCCATGTAGAGTGCTGGCAGCAATTTGCGGAAAGACAAATCACCAGCGCCACCAAAAATAATGATGTCATAGAAATTTTGGGAATTCGGGTGTTGCATAGGTTTCATAATAATTGCAAACAACTTAGAAAATGCAATTTGCAAACAAATCGATGACCAAATGGTGAATCGAGGAAAATAAGTCTTATGTCTTCGCCTATTCATTCCTCTAAGCTTTTTGCAGATGCTATTGGCGTATTCGATTCCGGAGTGGGAGGCTTGTCGGTATTGCGCGCTATCCATGATGCCTTACCTGCAGAGAATTTAGTGTATGTGGCCGATTCAGGCCACGCACCCTATGGAGATAAGTCAGAGGCATACATAACGCAGCGAACTTTGATGATTGGCAATTGGTTGGCATCTTCTGGCGTGAAGGCCATCACAGTGGCTTGTAATACCGCCACAGTGGTAGCTATCCGCTACTTACGCGAGCAAACCCATATTCCTGTGGTTGCAATTGAACCGGCTATCAAACCAGCAGCAAACAACACGCGGTCAGGTGTTGTGGGCGTTCTGGCTACCACCCAAACCTTGCAAAGTGAAAGCGTAGCGCGTTTATGTCAAGAGCATGGTGCGGATAAGCGCATCTTGTTGCAAGCGTGTCCAGGCTGGGTGGAGGCAGTGGAACAAGCTGACTTACATAGTCTGCAAACGGAAGCCTTGCTCCGCCAATTTGTGGAACCCTTGATGGAACAAGGGGTGGACACATTGGTGCTGGGTTGCACGCACTACCCCTTTTTGCGAGACAGCTTACAGCGCATTGTGGGTAACGGAGTTACTCTGATCGACCCTGCAGTTGCGGTGGCTACTGAGTTGGTTAGACGTTTAGGTGACAACCGCCGAACGGGTGCAAACACCATTGGAACGACGCGATTTTTCACAACGGGCGAAGTTGCTCACGTACAACATGTGGTTTCGCATTTGTGGGGTGACCAAGCGATAGTGGAAGCTATGGCGTAGACATAAGAACAAGCATATGTCTCTGCTTTGCAGATACAGTGCACTTTTAAAAATAATACTTGGAGAAAACGTGCAACTAGGAATGATTGGTTTAGGCCGAATGGGCGGCAATATTGTGCGGCGATTGATCCAGCACGGTCATGCATCGGTGGTATATGACGTGAACCCAGACAACGTCGCGCAATTGGCAAAAGAAGGCGCAACTCCCAGCAAAAGTTTGTCGCATATGGTCGAACAAATGCCTAAACCGCGTGCCATATGGGTGATGCTGCCTGCGGGGGAGATTACCGCAAGTACGATTTCTGAGTTGAGCGAACTCTTAGAAGCAGGCGACATACTGATCGATGGTGGCAACTCTAACTTTCAAGACGATGTGCGCCACGCGCAAATGCTGAAGGCCAAAGGTATACGTTATTTAGATGTGGGTACCAGTGGCGGCGTTTGGGGTTTAGACCGAGGCTACTGCATGATGATTGGTGGCGACCAATCCGCCGCTATCCACCTGGACCCCATTTTTAAATCTTTGGCCCCAGGAATTGGAAACATTCCACGCACACCTGGGCGGGAAGGCAAAGCCTCAACAGCCGAGGAAGGCTATCTCTACACAGGGCCTGCTGGTTCGGGCCATTTTGTGAAGATGGTGCATAACGGCATTGAATATGGTTTGATGCAAGCCTATGCGGAAGGCATGGATGTACTCAAAGGGGTTGGGCAAGAGAGTATTCCGGCTGAAAGACGCTACCAATTAGATTTGGCGGACATCACTGAGTTATGGCGCAGAGGAAGTGTGGTGTCGTCGTGGTTATTAGATTTAACGGCTATTTCCTTGGCGGAAGATCCAGAGCTGGCTTCTTATTCAGGGCATGTCCAAGATTCTGGTGAAGGCAGATGGACTATCAATGCTGCGATTGAAGAGGCTGTTCCAGTTCCTGTGTTGTCAGCTGCTTTGTTTGCGCGTTTTCGCTCGCGCCAAGTGAGTACCTTTGCCGACAAAATGTTATCTGCTATGCGCAAGCAGTTTGGTGGCCATCAAGAGCCCAAGAAATAAAGCCCTGCCAATACGCATTCAAGGGCTTACCCGTACACTTGAGGGTTAATGACGAACCTTATGAACGCCTATACAGACGTCTCTTTTTTCCCAAGAAATGCCAAGCCACTGAGCAGTTACCGCAAGTACTGGGCGGCTCGCTTTGGTACGGCGCCATTTTTGCCGATGAGTCGCGATGAAATGCAGCAACTTGGTTGGGATAGTTGCGACATCATCATCGTGACGGGGGACGCCTACGTCGACCATCCTAGTTTTGGTATGGCAGTGATTGGTCGCATGTTGGAAAACCAAGGATTTCGTGTTGGCATCATTGCGCAGCCAGATTGGCAAAGTGCTGACCCTTTCAAAGTATTAGGCAAACCCAATTTATTTTTCGGTGTGACTGCTGGCAATATGGATTCGATGATCAACCGTTACACGGCTGATCGAAAAATCAGAAGTGATGATGCTTATACGGCGGGTGATATTGGCGGCAAGCGGCCAGACCGCGCAGCCTTGGTGTACAGCCAGCGCTGTAAAGAAGCTTACAGCGATGTACCCATTATTTTGGGAGGCATTGAAGGATCGCTGCGACGTATCGCGCATTACGACTATTGGTCTGACAAAGTGCGTCGCTCTATCGTGGTAGACAGCAAATGTGACTTGCTGTTGTATGGCAACGCAGAGCGTGCCATTGTTGACATTGCGCACCGCCTAGCCAATAAAGAGCCCGTTCAAAACATCACCGATGTGCGTGGCACTGCCTTTGTAAGGCGCCAAACGCCAGAGGGTTGGTTTGAAATTGACTCATCCAATATCGATGAACCGGGTAGGGTAGAGGCGCATGTCAATCCTTACCTCATGGTTAGTGAAGTGGCCAAGCAACAAGGACAGAGCTGTGCCCGTGAAGACGAGGCGCAAGCGGTTGCAGATGCGGCCAATCAACAACAGCTTGCTGGGAGACTTCTCGATCAAAAGCCACAACCCATTAAGTTTGTGGACAACCCCAATCTGCCAGGTCTGCAAGGCAAAGGCAAGCTCAAAGTCCCACCAAGAGACAAAAGCGTTATTCGTTTGCCGAGTTATGAGCAGGTGAAATCTGACCCGGTTACCTATGCCCATGCCAACCGTGTCTTGCATTTAGAGACTAATCCAGGCAACGCGCGTTGTTTGGTTCAAGCCCATGGTGAAGGTTCGACTGCGCGCGATGTCTGGGTCAACCCTCCGCCGATTCCTTTGACAACGGCTGAAATGGATTTGGTGTTTGATTTGCCCTACGCCAGAAGTCCACATCCGGTTTATGCCGATGCAAACGGTAGCCACGACGGTGACACCAAAATTCCTGCGTGGGAAATGATTCGCTTCAGCGTCAACATCATGCGCGGTTGTTTTGGTGGGTGTACTTTTTGCTCGATCACAGAACATGAAGGACGCATTATTCAAAGCAGAAGCGAAGACTCTGTCATCCGTGAGATTGAAGACATACGCGACAAAGTGCCAGGTTTCACAGGAGTTATTTCTGATCTTGGTGGCCCCACAGCCAATATGTATCGCATTGGTTGCAAAAGTCCTGAGATTGAAGCTGCCTGCCGCAAGCCGAGTTGTGTTTACCCAGGAATTTGCCAAAACCTCAATACCGACCATAGTTCATTGATACACATGTACCGACGCGCGCGGGAACTCAAAGGCGTTAAGAAAATTTTGATCGGTTCAGGATTACGCTATGACTTAGCGGTGCAATCCCCCGAATATGTCAAAGAGTTAGTGACCCACCATGTGGGTGGTTATTTAAAAATTGCCCCTGAGCACACCGAAGGCGGTCCTTTGTCGATGATGATGAAGCCCGGTATTGGTAGTTATGACAAGTTCAAGCAAATGTTTGACAAATACAGCGCCGAGGCTGGCAAAAAGCAGTTCTTGGTGCCTTATTTCATCGCCGCGCACCCTGGTACCAAAGACGAAGACATGATGAACCTCGCACTATGGCTCAAAAGCAATGGCTTTCGTGCAGACCAAGTGCAAACGTTTTATCCCAGTCCCTTGGCTACCGCTACGGCGATGTACCACTCTGGCAAAAATCCCCTAGCGCGTGTGACACGTCAAAGCCATTCTGTTGATATCGTGCGCGGCGAAAAACGCCGTCGTTTGCACAAAGCCTTTTTGCGCTACCACGATGCTAATAACTGGCCCTTATTGCGTGAGGCGCTTAAAACCATGGGCCGTGCAGACCTCATTGGTAACGGCAAACACCATCTGATTCCTACTTTTCAGCCCACTACAGATGGCAACTACAGCAGTGCGCGTCGCAAAAACAGTACGGTCGTTCGTCCAGGTCGGGTTTTGACGCAACACACGGGTCTACCTCCGCGCAAGAAAAAGTAATTTCAAGAAAGTCAATCCCTTTGCCATTTAGCCGAAGCGATGCAAGATTTGTGTGGGTTTTATCGATTGCTCAACTGATTACTTGGGGCAGTATTTTTTACGGATTTGCTTTGTTTATGGTGCCGCTAGAAAAAGCTTTGGGCATGACGCGCGCGCAATCGTCTCTGGGCTTTAGCTTGATGTTGCTGACCGAAGGCTTGTTGGCATTTTTTATTGGCCAATGGATTGATAGAGGGTATGAACGCTTCATCATGACCTGTGGTTCTTTATTGGTAGGCGCATTGATGCTAGTTCACAGTGTGATTTCCACTCAGGCGCAGTTCTATGCGGTTTGGACTTTATTGGGCGTTGCCATGGCATGCACGCTTTATCCTCCAGCTTTCGCGGTACTGACTCGACGATTCCCTAATCACTTTCGACGTGCCATCATCATCTTGTCGTTTTTAGGCGGCTTGGCAAGCACGGTTTTCATTCCCTTGATTGCTTGGTTGATGGATGCCATCGACTGGCGAGAAACCATGTGGGTGATCGCGGCAATGCAATTCTTGGTGTGTGCGCCTATTCATTTTTATTTGCTGCGTGGTGCAAAGACGATACCTCACACGCAAGCTAAGACCGATGGGGGTTCGGACAATGAAGTAAGTCGCACGTCATCCAATTCAGTTGAACCACACATATCGATCTGGCAATTTATGCGCAACCCTGTGTTTTGGCAGTTGAGTTGTTTCGTGGTTTTATTAATGGCCGCTACTTCAGCATTACCCGCCCATATGGTGAGTTTGTTGCGCGAATCCGGTATGAGCGAAACCTGGGCTATTGCTGTTCCAGCAAGCATTGGAGTGATTCAAGTTGTGGGTCGCTTAGGTCTTTATCTGTTGGAAAAGCGCATTGATGTACATACATCGAATCGATGGGTGACGTTATTGATTCCTTTGGGCTTGCTTTCCCTGATCATGGGCCATGGCGAAGTTTTGGGTTGCTTGGTGTTTGTCCTGCTATATGGGCTAGGCAACGGCATGCTAACGATTGTTAAAGGCACCGTCATGGCTGAATATGTCAGCAAAGCCCATATGGGAAGTCTTAACGGCATTTTGGGTGTACCCATGGCGGCTGCGCGAGCTGCAGCCCCGCTTTTAATGGGTTTGATGTGGTCACCAAGTAATGGTTATACCTATGGCTTATGGATGCTGTTGATTGTTAGTGTCATAGGCGTTGGTGCTTTATGGTCCGCACAAAACAGCGCCCAAAAAATTTAACGGCTGCGTGACTTCATAGCGCGTTCAACCTCGCGCTTGCCTTCGCGGTCTTTGATGGTGTCGCGCTTGTCGTGTTCGGCTTTACCCTTGGCCAATGCAATTTCACATTTGATCTTGCCGTTTTTCCAATGGAGGTTGATGGGCACTAGGGTGTAGCCTTTTTGCTCGACTTTACCGATTAAGCGTTTGATGTCGTCTTTCTTCATCAGTAGCTTCTTGGTACGGAGCGCGTCTGGGCTGATGTGGCTAGAAGCAGTGTGCAGAGGGTTGATTTGGCAGCCAATGACAAACAATTCGCCGTCGCGCACCACCACGTAACCATCCGTTAATTGCACCTTGCCTTCGCGCGCAGCTTTCACTTCCCAACCTTGCAGGACCATGCCTGCCTCAAACTTTTCTTCGAAAAAATAGTTGTAGGCGGCTTTTTTGTTGTCAGCAATGCGCGCTGGAAGCGCTGGTTTTTTAGTGGCCATGAAAGCTAGGTGGGGGCTGGATGTCTTCTTACAATGCAAACTATTCTATGAAAACAGTTCACAAGTCCGTTCTTATTTGGTTTAGCGCAGAAGAAATGTTTGCGCTGGTGACCGATGTGGCCTTATATCCTGAATTTTTGCCTTGGTGCGACAAAACCCGTATTGTCTCGCAAGATGCATCGGGTATGGTGGCTGAAATTGGCATGGCGCTGGGGGGATTTCATAAAAGCTTTACTACGCGTAATTTGCACACTGAGGGACGTCAGGTGAAGTTGTCTCTGATTGACGGTCCTTTTAAGCAATTGGATGGCACGTGGGATTTTTATCCGCTTACGCAAGAAGGTAGTTCTGAGCTCCAAAGGGCATGCCGCGTAGAACTTACTTTGCACTACAGCTTTGAGAGTATGTTTGGCGCATTGGTCGGCCCACTATTTGACAAAATTGCCGCGACCTTGATCGATGCGTTTGTGCAACGCGCAGAAAAAGTCTACGTTTGATGGCTTCTAATCTGTTGCGTATTACAGTGGTGCATTCAAGCCATCCGCGAGAGGTGTCTGAGCATCTGTTGGAGTTGCCAACTCTAAGTACGGTTAACGACGCGCTTTTGGCTTGTCAATTATTTGAAAACTTCCCCAGTAATGTCTCGATACACGATGAAAAATGGACGCTTGGTGTGTGGGGACGTCCTGTCACGCATGAATATTCACTGCGCGACGAAGATCGCCTAGAAATTTATCGACCTCTCAAAGTTGATCCTAAAGTCGCTAGAAGAGAGCGTTTTCAAAAACAAGGGTCTCGTGCCGCTGGCTTGTTTGCCACGCGACGCAAAGGCGCTAAACCAGGCTATTGAATGTCACACAATTACTGGCCCCTCTGTGGCTATACATTTCTAGAAACCGATACGGCTGGCCATTTGGTGGTGACGGATGACTTTTTACGTTTTCTATTAGAGCGACCAGAGCTCGCGCCGATGGAGACATCCTGTGCTGCTGAAATTGGACTTCATCAATATTTGTTAGAGAACCCACGCAGTGAAATTATGCCCGACCAACTCGGGGCTTTGCTAGATGCGGATGCGCGTGACAACTATGCGGTGTGGCTACGTTTTAGGCAGCGCATTTTGGCCCATCCGACTTTGGAGGCAAGTTATTTAGCGCTTTTCCAAGGAAGTGGCGTCGATGTTCCGCCATTGTTGGTGCATCAAATTAGTCAAATCTTGTTGCGTCATATTCTTAAAGATGAAGCAACGGCCATGCAAGTGCGAATCGCTGAGATGTTTTTTCGTACGCAAAAAATAACTGTGCTAGAGGATGGCGTTGTGATGGCGGCTGATGAAGAAACAGTGCAGCGCCTCGCGACGCAAAGTAGTTTTGGCACCTTAGGTGATTTGCTACAAAAGGGTGGAATCAAACTCAAAAGCGTAGACCTCGATGTGCTGCAACCAGAATCAGCTGACGAATATTGGTCTCGCAGCGAGAGCTTCGATTGGGCCGTGCAGCTCAACCATGGGCAACCTGCCTTAGACGCTCTATGCGATGTCATGGTTAAGTGGATTAAGCACTTCTTGGGTGTATCTGTGCGCATACAAACCGAAAAAGATATTGACGATGACCAATGGGTCTGGCATGTGGGTTTAGATGCGCAAGCCAGCGGTGTATTGAACGCGCTGTACCAAGGTGAAGAGGTTGATACCGACAGAATGGAGAGCATGCTGTGCTTGTTCTCTTTGCATTCTTTAGACCCAAACGATATGTCTGCCCAAATTCGAGGTAAGCCCGTTTATTTGGCTATGGCCATGGACGCAGATCAACGACTTAAATTGAAACCCCAAAACTTGTTATTGAATTTGCCGTTGGTTAAACGTTCTTGACAATTTGTATACAGCGTTAATGGGTGCGCACTTAAAATGCAAATCTTTGGAGCTCTCCCATGCGCCTTCTCGGCAAAGCCCTCACCTTCGACGACGTGTTGCTGGTGCCCGCCTATTCACAAGTCCTGCCTAAGGACACTTCCCTCTCCACCATCTTTTCTCGCAATATTGCACTGAACCTGCCATTGGTTTCTGCGGCCATGGACACCGTGACCGAATCGCGTTTAGCCATTGCAATTGCCCAAGAGGGTGGCATGGGTATCGTGCATAAAAACCTCACGGCTGCCGAGCAAGCTGCAGAAGTCGCTAAGGTGAAGCGTTACGAGAGCGGTGTGTTGCTCGATCCAGTCATCATCACTCCGAACCACACGGTGCGTCAGGTAATGGTTTTATCTCAAGAGTTAGGCATCTCAGGCTTTCCAGTTTGCGAGGGAGGCAAAGTTGTTGGCATCGTGACAAACCGTGATTTGCGCTTTGAGAACCGTTACGATGTGCAGATCAAAGAGATCATGACACCACGCGAGCGCTTGGTGACAGTGCCCGAGGGCACAACGCCAGAACAAGCCAAAGCTTTGTTGAACAAACACAAACTCGAGCGTTTGCTGGTGATCAATGATGCGTTTGAACTCAAAGGGCTCATTACCGTTAAAGACATTACCAAGCAAACCAGTTTCCCCAATGCTGCGCGTGATGCTACTGGTCGTTTGCGTGTGGGCGCTGCCGTAGGTGTAGGCGAGGGCACTGAAGAGCGTGTCGAAGCCTTGGTCAAAGCTGGGGTCGACGCCATCGTGGTCGACACCGCGCATGGGCACAGCTTGGGTGTGCTTGAACGTGTCAAATGGGCCAAACAAAATTATCCGCACATCGATGTAGTGGGAGGAAACATTGCAACGGGTGCTGCAGCTTTGGCTTTGGTTAAAGCGGGAGCGGATGCCGTGAAAGTAGGCATTGGCCCCGGCTCTATTTGCACCACACGTATCGTGGCGGGCGTTGGAGTTCCTCAAATCATGGCGATTGATAGCGTGGCCACAGCTTTGCAAGGTACAGGTGTGCCCTTGATTGCAGATGGCGGTATTCGTTACAGCGGTGATATCGCCAAGGCACTGGCTGCAGGTGCGTCTAGCGTGATGATGGGAGGCATGTTCGCAGGTACAGAAGAAGCACCTGGGGAAGTCATCCTTTACCAAGGACGAAGTTACAAGAGTTACCGTGGCATGGGCTCCATTGGCGCAATGCAACAAGGCAGTGCTGACCGATATTTCCAAGAGTCGAGCACGGGTAACCCCAATGCAGACAAACTCGTACCCGAGGGCATTGAAGGACGTGTGCCTTACAAGGGTTCGATGATCAGCATCGTTTACCAAATGGCAGGTGGTATTCGCGCGAGCATGGGCTATTGCGGTTGCGCCACCATCGACGACATGAAAAACAAGGCTGAATTTGTTGAGATAACCACGGCAGGCATCCGCGAAAGCCATGTTCATGACGTGCAAATCACCAAAGAAGCGCCTAACTATCGCGCTGAATAGCCCCAAATACAGCTTTCATCGCGTCACAAACCGCCCTGAGGGGCGGTTTTGTTTTTTGAGACAATACGCCAAGGCCACTTAAGGCCCTTTTTTATTGATGTCACACCACAAAATTCTCATTCTTGACTTCGGTTCGCAAGTCACCCAGCTCATCGCCCGCCGCGTGCGCGAGGCCCATGTTTACTGCGAAGTGCATCCCTGTGATGTCAGCGAAGAATGGGTGCGTTCATATGCAGCTGACGGCAATTTAAAAGGCGTCATTTTGTCTGGCAGCCACGCCAGCGTGTACGAAGAAACCACTGACAACGCACCTGATGTCGTCTTTCAGTTGGGAATTCCAGTTCTGGGCATTTGCTATGGCATGCAAACCATGGCGCAGCAACTCGGCGGAAAAGTAGAAAGTGGGCAAACCCGTGAATTTGGTTACGCTGAAGTGCGCGCCCATGGACACACGGCGTT
>Ga0214921_10000579_pt1 | contig 67385 bp, 69 predicted proteins | sample LL1505_MetaG_FD_177992 | JGI IMG/M metagenome (GOLD analysis project Ga0214921, IMG submission 177992) | Freshwater microbial communities from Lake Lanier, Atlanta, Georgia, United States - LL-1505 | ecosystem: Environmental > Aquatic > Freshwater > Lake | place: USA: Georgia | collected... | reverse complement strand
CCAGTTCCTCAACCATCTCCAGCACCAGTTCCTCAACCATCTCCAGCACCAGTTCCTCAACCATCTCCAGCACCACGACCATCTCCAGCACCAGCTCCTCAACCAGTTCCTCAACCATCTCCAGCACCAGTTCCTCAACCATCTCCAGCACCACGACCAGCTCCAGCACCAGCTCCTCAACCAGTCCCTCAACCATCTCCAGCACCAGTTCCTCAACCATCCCCAGCACCACAACCAGCTCCAGCACCAAATATGGTTCGTGGATTAGATGACTGGGAAAGAGCTGCTTTAAATGCCGCACTTGGTAATGTTACACCAGTTCCAGCGACTAGTCTACAACCATCTCCAGCACCAGTTCCCCAACCAGCTCCAGTACCAGTTCCACAACCATCTCCAGCACCAGCATCTATACCAAACCCGGCACCAGCAGGCCCTACAGTGCGTGGTTTAGATAGTTGGGAGAGAGCCGCTTTGAGTGCTGCGTTAGGAACTCCATGGAATCCAAGTGGAGGTGGTAAAAAAGCAAAATATATATTAGGAATGAGAAATAGAAAAAATATAAAAGGTGGATCATGGCCTACAACACAAGCAACTGCACATACGTATTCTCCAGAACCAGCTGGAACTAATGCAACTTTTGTTAGTATGTTTAACGGCCAAGAAGATACACATTATAATCCAGCAAATCCAGCATTAACTATTAAAAATACAGATTCAGAAGCTGATATACAGGGTTTAGCTGGAGCTATTTGGCAACAATTACCTGCAAGAGGTATACCAAGAGCTGCAATAAACCCTTCAGCAGGAGGTGGTATTTTTCCTCATCCTCCATTACCAGGTCCATGCGCTGTATCAAGAGGTGTACGAACACAAAATAGCTCTGGTAATCCTAAACCATGCCCCCCTGGATATTATCCTCCAAATCCAGATGATCCTTCAACAGTAGGTTACAAATTTTTTCCCCCACAATTACCTTCTCCCCCCCCAGCAGTTTATGGAGGTTCGCGTAAAAATAAATCCCGGTCTACTAGTAGAACAATGGCCCGCAAATCTTCCCGTCGCGCTACCCGCCGCTCCGCTACCCGCAAGCACTCTCGTAAGGGTTCTCGCAAGACCCGTCGCCACAGCCGCAAGTAAGTAATTAATCTAGTCTTCTAAAAACGCACATGTAGTATCATGTGTATTGTTAGAAGTTTTATTACCAAGCAGCTTCCTTAGAAACAGATTTCTATGTAACGTATCTTTCCCATGCTTCAAAATACCATTACGATGTTTTAAAGTACCATACCCTTTATTATTCTCTAAATCATACTTTTCTTGTAGTGATGGTTCATTTTTAATAAGTTCAAGAATTGCTTTATCATGTGATACTTTTGCTATAATTGAAGCTGCCGCAACACAAATATAAGTATTATCAAGTTCTGGTTCTACTACTTGTTCAGTGCTACTTTCAATCGCCAAACACCCGTCAATAAGAATTCGTTGAGGTTTTACTTGTAAAGCGGCTATAGCACGTTCAAAAGCAGTGCGATTTGCTTTGGTCATCCCCCAAGAATCAATTTCTTCTGAACTTACAACTCCAACACCATATGCCTTTGCGTGTTTCAAAATACCATTATAAATACGTTCACGTTTCTTCGCACTAATCTTCTTTGAATCTTTAATCTCTTCAGATAGTTTTCTTAGTTCATCGTCCCAAAGATGCTCTTCTTTCCAAATAACTGCGCCAGCATAGAAAGGCCCATATAAACATCCACGACCTGCTTCATCCACACCACACTCAATAATAGTGTCATTCTTATATCTTGATTTTAACATTTTCTATACTTACAACTATATAAAAATAAATCAATTTTGTGTAATAAATTAATCAAATTAATGATAGATGGACGTAAGCTCCTTTAGTTTATTATTTTTACTACTGGTTTTAGTAATTGTGGTATTCACTATGTATAATAAAGAAGGATTTGAAAATGTTAAGTTTCGTATGCCAGAATCTCCAGTGCCTCAAAAAAACTTAGTTGAACCTTCTCAAGAAGAATATGCTCCGATGTCGTTTGATACTTTAGGAGCAGCACCCGGCGCTATTGCTTCTTTTAATTCATTACCTTATAAAGATCCATCACTTGAAAAGGGAAATTATCAGCGCTTACTAAATCTTCAAACTACTTTAAAAGGTTTCTTACAAAATGAGGCACCAAATATTCAAGAACTATCTGATCCTTCTATTCAACTACCTCTTTCATCGGCCCGTGCCGATTTAGATAAATTAAACAATGATGTAAATGTGTTAAAACGTAATCCTGGCATTGAGTCTACTTTAACGCAAGGCGAACTAGATGAAATACAATCAAATTTAGCGTATTTACAAAGAAAATGGAGAATGAGTATATATAATGATTTAACTTCAGTGGAAGGGTTTCAAATTAATAAAGAGGGATTTCAAAATAATAATAATATGTTAGAAACTGAAATAACACAAAAAATGAATTTAGTAACAGATTTATTAAATAATGGTCTATATTCATCTGCTCGACAATCAGAATATCCGGATAAATACAATTTATTAACCGAATATCAAGGTTTATTAAATCAAATTTTAAATGGAGTAAATACTGTATCAATAATGACAGATGGCACATTAGAACCTCCTTGGAATCGATATACAAATATTAATCAGTTTGAAGATAGTATAACAAATCTTGACAATTATCCTATACCAAATCCTTCATTAAGCCATTCTTCTAATCTTTCTTCTAACCCCTTTTCCAGTTCATCATCAAACTCTTCTTCTAATCTTTCTTTAAACTCTGGTTCTGCCCCTGCGGTTATATCTAGTAATTATATAACTGTTAATAATACAAGTAATACTAGTATTTTAGGTTCATTAATTAATACAATATTATCTGGTTCAAATAGTTCTAATACATCTAATACACCAGCAACACTAAATAATGTTTCGCTAAATGATTTACGCACTCTTATAACAAAGATTGATGTAACAATTGCGAGACTAACATCTTCTGGAACAACTGATCCAATTGTATTAGCACGTGTATCTGTATTAAATAAGATTAAAAACCGTATAAATTCAATAATTAATGATGTAGTATCTGGTGTTCGTGATGAAAAAGATATACCAATTACAAAAGATGCTATGGATAACTTCTTAAAGACTATCGCTAATACAAGTTCTCCAGTATCACAACTCTTTGGTTCAAATGTTGCTCTAGCAGATCTATTCCCTACTTACTCCGCGGGTGATACAAATGGCGCAATGTTTTCTCAGTATCTCTTTAAACAATATGCTGATACATTATTCAAAGGATTATCTTGGAATGTAGATCTTGGATTAAAATATACAAGTGAGAACGAAAGATCTATGGCAAATAATTTTGCAAATGCTATAGCCACTTCTATACCAAATGCGAATGTATCTGTAGCACCTTACAACTTAGGATCATATAATAATAATAGTTCATTTAGTAACGTAATAAATACGTTACAAAATAGTCAACAACAACAACAACAACAGCAGCAACAGCAGTATACGCAACAAGAAGTGCAGCAACAACAGCAACAACAACAGCAACAGCAGCAAGTTCAAACAAAATCTCAATCATTTGATTGGCATGATAGAGCAAATTTTATCTGTGAATCCATCCAAAAAAGAGGATTAAATCCATCTGATTTTGGATGTTTACGTCCCGAGGACTACGTATCCGATAGTTATTCTTGGAGAGGTTATGCTAAAATGGTATGTACACGTCTATCTGCCTCATATGATACATCACTACCAGAAGTATGCGGATGTCCTCCTAGTAGCTGGGCTGGTTGGACAAGTTAATTGTAAAAAAAAAATATAAATTAGATACAATGCGTTTATCAAATCTTCAATTAGCATTACTACTTTTGGTAGGTGTTACTATTGGTTTTTTTATAAGTAATTCTATGAAATCGAAGGAAGGATTCCAAAATGAAACTGTAAACAATGCCGCCCCAGCGTGTTCCAATTGTGGAGGTAACTACCCTTGCCCCAACTGTGATGCATCTCTCGCTATTTGTCCCGCATGCCCTCCTATGCCAGATATAACGAAGTATGTATTAAAAACATCTATTCCTCCTTGCCCAGTTTGCCCAGACTTATCTCAATACATGCTAAAAACAGAATGCCCTCCTACACCCGATCTATCTCAGTATGTGTTAAAATCTAGTATTCCTAAACGAGAGCCTGTAATTATTGATAATAGTTCTTGTCGCAAAGATTGTGGTGAATGCCCTCCATGCCCTAGACCAAGATGCCCTGAAGTGAAATGCCCAGCACCTACTATATGCCCGGCGTGCCCACCTTGTGAACGTCAGAAATGCCCTGAAAAGGTTGTAAAATGCAAAGCGGAAGATGTAAATTCAAATCCTATTCGTCCTTATCTAACTCCTCTTAGTGTATCAGGATTTGGTGCCGCTTAGAGTAATAATATAATTATGCGGTAGGTGAATGGACACTCGTTATTGGGGACCATCTGGTTGGAAACTATTACATGCTATAACATTTTCTTATGAAGAAAGTTTAAAAGATCAGTATTATGAATTTTTTTATGTTATAGCATTTCTTTTACCTTGTAAATTCTGTAGAAAGAGTTATAGTGAATATATTACAAATGACCCTATTGATGTAAGTTCTAAAGAAAAGCTAACAAAGTGGTTATGGAGAATTCATAATAAAGTAAATGAGAAGTTACGTGATCAAGGATTATGTAATCATGAAGATCCACCTTTTTCTGAAGTTAAAAAGTTTTATGAAGAAAAGTTACACAGAGGATGTTCAAAGGTTGTTTTTGAAGGCTGGGAGTTTCTATTTTCAATTGTAGAAGCGCATCCAACTTCTAAACTTTCTCTCGGATCAAAGCCGTTTGATAATAAGAATAATATAGAAATAAATACACCACTTCTGCGTAATATCTATAATGTAATGAATTCAGAAGAAAGACTTACGTATTTCAAACAGTTTTGGAGATTAGTTCCAAAGGTGCTACCATTTGTTGAATGGAGAAAGTTATGGGATGATAAAGGGGGCTGGGATTCCAGAGCAGAAGGGCTAAAAAATCTCTATAAAATTCGTTGTGATTTGGAAACTAAGTTAGAGTTACAAAACAAGACAAAGTTCTCAAATCTATGTCGTGAACTTCGATCATATAAAAGTGGATGTAATAAATCTAAGAGATCAAAGACCTGTAGGAAAAAGAAGTTTATCCCAGCAGTAGGAAAAAGAAGTTTATCCCAGTAGTAGAAAAAAGAAATAATAAATAGATGAATAACTCTGGAATAATAAATGTATTCCAGCCAGATTTAGAAAGAGGTTCAGAAGTTTCATCGTGGGCAAAAAAGATGGGATATGGTTCAAATAAGAGATATTTTTATGTTCAAACACCAGACTATGAAGATGATAAGAAAAATGGATTTCGTGTTTTCATGCGCGCATGCTGCTTCATACATTTAAAAGGAAATAGAGATCCTTCAAAGTTTGTCGTGGTGAAATCAACAGATATGTCACCAAATGCTAGATCTTGGGAGCCACCAAAAGGCCAAACAGAAGGTAAAGATGGATTACATGATAAATCAAAACCTCTTTTAAACGTATTACAAGATAATCTTCTAAGAGAGATACTTGAAGAATCTAAAATTACAGATGTATCCAATATGAAACATACCGGATTAGTGTTACAATCAAGAGAAAAAGAGTATGATGAAAATACCTTCTTTCAGTATCATGTTTTTCAAGCGTTTATCGATGAAGAAGAATTTGAAAAAGCAAAAGAAAAGTTTGCTTGGTATAAACAACATCCTAAAGCGTTTCATAAGTTAAGAAAAGACAATCGTGAAAAAGATGAAATTGGGTGGTTTGATCCACACAGCACAAAACTCTATGGAAGTTGGTCTCCATCCATTGTATCTATGTATTTGAACTCATTCTAACTTTTGGAAAGAATTAGATCACTCTTTTTAAAGATTATTGTGCTTAGATTTTCTTTCATTTTCTTTTGATTTTCTTCAAAATAGTTATAACTACAAGAATGATCTTCTGGCATTCTATGTTGATCACAATAGTATAAATTACATCTACATGTAAAAGCAGTTAGAGGTAATTTACGTTTGCATGTGTTATGCGAGCAGCGATGTGTCATTTTCTATATATTATTATTGTTATTTTTATTCAATTTTGTGTTTGTTGCGTTTGTGTTTGTGTTTGTTGCGTTATTATTGTTAAATGGTGGAGCAGATGGTTTAACTATTGAAGCAGATGGAGGTTGTAAAAGTCGAACACCATCCATATAATTGTTCTGGCAATTAGAATAATATTCTGTTAATAATTCTCTCGCTTCTTTCGCAATATTTTCAATACCTCTTATACCTTTATCTAAAATATCTGAATTTAATGTGATTGTATTATCAATAACAAATATTTTTTTAAGCAAATTTTCAACCTTCTTTGAATGACTGAACTGTGTTTGAAACAGTCTAATTGCCGCATTTCTTACACCAGAAATTATTCTAGGATCTGTATATTCAGATTGACTTAAAGTACCTTTTAATTCAAATATATCTTCAAAACTTTTTCCAGAAGAGTTAAATGAACGTAATAGTGTATCTAATGTTATCTGTTTATTCTGTATATCAGAATTACTAATTTTTAAAATATTAGTTGGTGTTTGATATAATGTTTGTAATGATTTTATTGATGGTGTTGTAACAAGTGGGCCTCCTGGCGATGGAAGAGACTTATTTAGAATCAAAGGAAATTTTGTATTGAAAACTAAAGGTTTGATTGAATTTGGTGCCACTCTATTTAATCCTGTAACATTTAGTAGTTGTAAAGCACGCCCCACACAAAACGATTTAATAGGGCTATCTGATGATAAACGTTGCCATAATTCTGTGTATTTTAATAGATTATTTTCCACCTTAATATCTGCCAAAGGAAGAACATATCCTTCTTTCCTTTTCTTAATACCATATTCTAGTGATTCTTCTGCTCGTTCATACAGTTTCATCATTTGATTCTCTAAGAATTTTGGTATTGTTTGTTTATTATACAAAGGTTCTGCTTTAGAATAAGGGTCTTTTTTATCAATTTTAAAAGTTACTTCGTTCAATTCTAGACTTGTATCTAAATATAGATCTGTTGTTAAAGTTTTAATATCATCTAATTTTAGAACGTAATTTTTATCATCATCTATAGTTATAATAATTTTAAATTCAAATCTAATATTTTTTTTATCTTTTATTTTACTATCTTTTGTAAAGAGAAACCAAGGATTTTCTTCAGATTCTTTAGACTTTTCTAAGAAAATATTTGTATCTCTTATTTTATAAAAGTCTCCTTGAGATGTAAAATATCCTGATGCTTTTAAAATACTAATTACTTGTGATTTTGGTAAATTCTGTATTTCATCTAATTTATCAAGTAAATACTTAGCAAAATCAATAGATTTTGTGCTAATTAATGCTTGATCGCTATACGAACTATAAGAAAATGTATCTGTAAATTTAATTGATGTATCATTTCCATTTAAAATTATATTATTAAGAATAATATTTCTTTGCATATCATCTAAATTTACGTTAAATGATATGGCTGTTGACCCGCTATTATAATCAAACTTATAGGAACTATCGCTATTTCTTGAAGCATATAATGGCAATGGTTTATCTTTATTATCTCTTGCTTTAGAAAACGTATTTAATTGATACTGATTTGTATTAAGATAAGTTAAATAGTTATTTAAGAATTCATATTTTCCAGAAATCTTATTATTATCCGTTAGACTACCACCTCTAAAAATTCTACTAAATAAACTTTTCTTTTCTTCATCAGGTTTAAAAAATGGTATACCTTTTCTTTCAAATTGTGTAATTTTCTCTTTTTTTGAATAATCTTCTAGCGGTATACTTGTATCTAATACACTTAATGCTAAAGCACCTACTACTTGAAATAAACGGATAAAGAAGAAAGATAATAGTGAACAATACTGTTTGTTTAATCCTCCTTGTTTGGATTCTTTTTCAAGATCAGTAATACGTTTTAAATATAAAGTTCCATCATCACCAAGTTCTGGTTGAATACGAATTTTGTTAAACAATACACTTAGTTTAGATTCTGCTATAATAATATATTTCTTACACCCTTCATCTGTTGCCAAAGAAACAATATCTGCTATATCAGCGTTTCGCAATATAAAATCTAAAATTCTATTCATTAAAAAAATAGTTGTTTCAGTTTTATCTTGTATTTCAGATCTATTTGGTAGCCTTTGTAAAGATATATCTGCTCCCATCTATGTATTGCTAGGAAATACCATTACATCTTTTAACTTATCGTAGTTTGCTTCTAACTTTTTTAAACACTTGTTTACAGTTCCTTCGCTAATATCACATACAGAGGCAATACGTTCAATAGAAATGCTTGATAAAGTATTATTTTTCTTATATTCGGGATGTTGCGCGTGTTGTAATACAAATGCGATAACACCTGCTGCGAGAGATGGTGGCATATTTTCTGGACAAATTTCAAGACGTTCTGCTTCATTCGCAATACGAATAGCATTTTCTTGAAGAATCATACATAGATTTCGTGAAATAGGAAGTTTTGAAAGAGGTTGATTCACATAATCAGAAGCACGTGTGGATGACATGTTTGCTGGAATGACTACATCATCTAATAATCCTCGTTGATTTGCCATAGATAATACTTCTTGAAAGTATTTGAATGATTTCGTAAATTGTGTAGATGATAAATGAAAGATATCAGATACTTCTTTTGGTTTGCGCGGTTGCCCAATCATTTTTAGAGCAGAATAGATACAACTTGCTACTACACTTGTTCTTGACATTCCACGTTTATCACAATGTTCTACAAGGCGAATGTATAAACACTTGGCAACATCAATTGTTCGTATATCAATACCATTATTTGTAGCGGTAAGAGATAACTGTTCAAATACTTGTAACAACGATCTTTCCTTGTAAGGTAGGAGACTCCATGAATGAAAGCGTCGGACACGTGCCATGGCAATGCGATTTGATTTATTTCCACCAACTGTTTTATTCAAAATAATTGTTCCAAGTGTAGAATGAGGGAAGCGAATATCAATAGGTGCGCCAACACGGCAAGGATCCAAACTACTTCTATCGTCAATTCCAAAGAAACGATACTCAGCAGAACTATCAATGTTTGGTCTAAATTGTGTTCCACATGATTTACACACAACCTCTTCTTCTAAATCAAATTCTTCTTGCTGCGAACCACATGCGTCACAAGTATTCCCTTCTTTAATTTTTGGTTCATCATCAAAATATTTATCAATATCTGAAATATCTTTTCTTTTTAGAATCCCTTTAAATACTTCTGCCATTTTATCTAAAATATATATATGGGTTCAAAAAAATCAATTTTTACGAGTTTTTAATAGTTTTAATAGAGGTTTTAATTGTTTCAATTGAGATATACATTCTTTAAAGAAAGTCTTTTTAAAACTTTTATCCTTTTTTAAAGTATTAATATTAATACCCTTTTTTTTCATATCTTCTTTTAATTTTTTACTTTTTAATCCTTCTTCACATGCCTTCTTAGGATTTTTTACAGCGAAACTAGCGATTCTTTTTTGGCTATTAGAGTTTTTACGCGTTTTATTCATTCTATAATTGTTTTAGAAATTGTAAAAGTTTTTTTGTTTTCTCAACAGATTTTAATTTCTCTAAAAATCCTTTCACAAAATCATTAAATAATATCGTAGACATATCATTTGTTTTGAAGTGTGTATGAATACTTAATAGTGGCTCTCCTTCTATACAAATTCCCGAACAGTTTTGTTCACGTTTAATAGACCATTTTGATTTTAAAATTTGTATCGATTCTTTTCCTTGTAAAAGTCTCCACCATCCATAGTTTATAGTATTTGGAAATACAAAATAAGATTCACAAAACTCTTTCACTAAATCTTCAATACATGCTTGTTCAAAGAAATGAGATGTTTTTGATACTTCTCTCCAAAGCGATGGAATAGTTTTATCAGACGCATATAAGAATCCCGCATTATACATACCATATTGTTGCTCGTCATATGTTCTGATATTATGACGACTTACACCAAGTTTATAATCAGTATTTATAGTTTGTAATGGAGCCATAAAACAGATATCCGCATCACAAAATAATACTGATTTTTCTGATTCAAAAACCCAATCCATTAAATGAGTTTTTTCAACAACAAAATCATGAAATAGTGTTTTAAATTCTTTTCCGGGAAGAAGTTCCATTTTTTTACGATTTAACCCATTGTAATGATTTAATACATTCTTGTATTGTAAATTACCTTTATAAGGCTTTGTTTTTAGATATTCTTCAACATCACTATCACAAAAAATATATACATTTGGTAAAGTATCATTCCATAATTGTAAACTAAAGAAAAATACTTTTAAATCATCAATTGCGTTTTTATTAGCGAGTGTTGCTAAAGCATACGCATACATCCTTTATAATATTCACTGAATTGTTTTAAATACGTAAAAAGCAGATATAGCAGCAGCTATTTGAATAGCTATATAAGTAAACATTTCTTGTAATCCTAATTTATTTTTTAAATACATTACAACTGAAAGAGCAGGATTCATTAAACCACCACTTACAGGTTTTGTTAGATGCAAAGCAATTATAAAGAAAACTCCTACAAAAATGGGATTTGATAAAGACAAAACACTTAGCACAAATAAAAATGTTCCAAAATATTCACTTAATAATGGTAATACTGTTTTCATACTATATATTCTCCGGATTTATTAGATGAAGAATCGTTATGTTGAAATATTTATAGGAACTATATTCTTATTCTTTTTAGTAGTATTTTTCTTAGATGCTTATGAAGGTTCAAAATATTATATTGTTCGTAATCCTATTACATTTAGAGAACCTATGGTGGACTTAATGCCTCAAAAGGTAGATACACCTTATTCTTTACTTGAAGGAGTTCTTCCACTAAAAGATGTTCAAACACGTGGAAATCTGAATTCACAAACATGTTATGAAGGTGATTTTCAAAGCCGTTTAGAACCCACTGGTAATTTTATTCAACGTACAAATAATTATAGACATGAAGATGCGGAGTCATGTAGTTCTCCATTCCAAGAATTTGTTACTGCGTATTATGATGTTAAACCTCTAAATTAACACTTTTTCTTCCATATTTCCCACCAATGTTCTCTACAATTTGCTTGCCCAATATTGAAACCTGCCCCTCCAGGTATAGGATTTACATTATTTGTAGGATATAATACATATACAACAGCAACACTTGTTGCAAGAACGGCAAGCGCTAACCATATACTTTTTGTAGCATTGTTAATTAATATGAATAGTGGGATTATAAATAATATAATAGGTATAATTATTGAAAACCCTTTTTCAAATACAGTTGTAGGATCTCTTATAATCTGCCCAACAGTTATAAAAATATCTAAGAAATGATCAAAAAATCCACTTGGTGTTATAATTACAGCTAAACCAGAATATGAAATTAAAAAGAATAAACATAAAATATTTTGTTCAGATGATATTATAAAATCCAATACATCATACTTTAATAAAAATGATAAACCAATACCTGCTAAAACAATAGCTGTTACAATTAGTCCTTGTTTAAGACTATCATAACCAAACACAGCCTCTTTTTTGTGAATATAAGCAAAGAAATATCCAATAGAAACAGTCATAATGACTAAAGTTATAATCTTAATAATTATAGGTTGTGATTCAAGAGTTTTAGAAGCTTTTTGAGCACCAGCAAGGCTTCCTAGCCCTGGCAGTCCTGGCAGTCCTGGCAGCCCTGGCGGTTTAGGCATCATCCTATCCATCATTCTTCGTTGAGCATATCCTGTGACTCTATTTCTTAATCCTGAAGCGGCAGATCTTACTCTTGAAAAAATACCACCACCGGAATTCATCTATTCTATATTAATTTTCTTCTATAATAAGACATTCAGATGCTTTTCTTTTTTTAACTTTTGATTCAAGAATATTAAATTCTCCTTGTCTAGCTTTTTCAACATCATTCCAAAACTTTTCTTGGACCTCTTTTGTTGAATTATACCAACTTATATCTCGTTTTACGCAAATATTATATATATTTTTAATCCCATAAGGAATTGTTTCTATTAAATTATAAGATTGTTCAAAGAATTTATTCTTATCTTCTTCAGTATATACATAACTATATTCATTATTTTTTTCCATTAAATATACTACTCCTTTTTCTAAATAATTATTACTCAAATCAATTGTAAGCTGCTTTGGGTTAATTGAAACAATTTCAACTTCAACATATTCACATTCAAATAGATTTGTTACTTCCATTTGAATTTGCATTTGAACCCAATATTTAAATGGAATCCCTTCACCAATCTTTCTTGAATATGGACATTTAATTTCAACTAATCGTCCAAATCTAGAATCTGATTCAATAATAATTCCATCAGGGCTTGCTCCCAAATGTGTATTTGTGCCATGTTTCAAACGACCCGTTTCATAAATCTTAGAATTCCAAGACTTCTCTAAATAGTTTCTTACAATTGGTTCAAAACGAATCCCCCAACCTGTTGCTACAAGAGTTCCTGTTGGGCATGCTTTCATTGAGTTACGTTTTTCTGGATTTACTTTTGATAAGACTAAATTTTGATATGTACGTTCACCTTCAAATAGTGATGAAAACTCACTTGCGGTTAACATATGTTTCATATCTTCATACCATTGTTCTGAACGTTGTTCAACTTGATGGCTATTGTATATTTTTTGGATAGTTTCTTGAAGAACTTCTTTCGGAGAACTTATATTTGAATGTTTATTAAAACAATCAATCATTGTATATAGTAAACTTTCTACTTTCTTTACTTTATCCTTATTACGCTCATCCATTTCTAAATCTTTTAATACTTGTTTTAGATTGTCATGATATGTTTTCTGCCAATTATATGAACTTGATACACTTGTTTCATCATGAATCTTTGCTAAATCACTAATTAAAGCAAACATGTTTGAATAATTTTTAAGCATGTTTGATTCAACTTTACTAATTATTAGCATGAATAAAAGTTTAAACTCTTATTATGTTTCTTGCTGTTGTTGCTGTTGCGGTTGCTGTTGGTGTTGGTGTTGCTGTGATGTAAGAGAACTATTTTTCTTACGCATCGTAACAGAATTACGTAATGGTTTATCTAACAACTGAAATACATAAGAACCATCTGCCTTTTGATGCATAACTAGATTCTTAATTTCAAGAATCTTCTCCGTTTCAATATCATATACTACAGCATTCTTAGAATTGAGTAGTTTCTTTTCTAATGACTTTGCTAGCAACTGAAATAACCCAGTTGCTTCTGTTTCTTGAAGACCTTTGGAATCTTTCATATTATCTACAAAAAGTCTTAGACGATTAAGACGCATTCCTCGCTCCAAACGATGCCATGGTTTCTTAAATGCCACTTCAGATTCTTTCTTTAAAAGTTCTTGTAGTCCTTCATTCAATGAATAGTCCTTAAATATTGTAGCACCACTTAAATCATGGTGTTTTCTTATTGTTCTATTTCTATTCATATATATAATATAGTTGATAAGTCTTAAAGCGGACTTAATAGTTTTACACTCCATTTTTCTTTAATTTCAACATAACACCAAAACATATCATAATACTTATGATATGGTTGAAGTTCTGTTATTATTTCATATGTCCCAACATCACGTAAGAAGCCTTCCATATATTTATCTATATCATCATCATCATCATCATCATCATCATCATCATTCGTATTTTGTGTATGTTCTAAAGCATATTTAGCAAAAGCCATGTTTCTTATATACGCATAGAACTTCATTCTGTATGAAGTTCTAAAATGTTCTTTAAGATAGGTTGTATAGTTTCTATATTTGTTTTATTTACATGTAAATAATCTTCAGAATTATTACCGATCATAATAAATCTTCTCCAACATTCTGCTTCAGAATTTTCAACATACGAATAGAAGTTTTTTAAACTAGTTTTTGTTTGATCTATTTCTAAATAACAATAGTCATCTGTACTATTTTTCTTTACAAAATAGATTTCATTTTCATTACAAAAGTCATTAATTTCATCATAATTCATTTGTAATAATAACGTTCCTTGATATAAGAATATATGAAATATGTACACTGGATAGATAGATTCTTTTTTAATTAAAATATAAGGGACTAAAAACATAATAAAGTAACACGTCTAAACATAATTAATAAAGTCCTTTTAGATGGATCCAACATTTCCATATGCCGGCAAAGTTCGTGTTCCGCCAAAAGAATTTTTACTTCGTTCACGTATCGAAACAAATACGAAGGATTGGGTAAATAGAAAACAGTTTGAACATTGGCAAACAGATGTTCCCGATTTTACATATAATTTTCCTAAAATGGTATACGCAAAAGGACGTATGTATGAAAGCATAAATGATAGGTCTATTGGATATTCACGTATGAGTGATGAAGAAAATCTTAAAATGACTCAACAAGTATATGGTGTAACTAATACAAGTAATATTTCATATAAAGATGCTAGATCAGATAGAGCACCTAGTTATGCCCGTGAAACTATAGAGCAATCTGTTGATATAGCAAGTGGTTATAAACAACCAAACTATAAACTTACAAATATGCCATATGATGATATGGCACCTATTAATACTAGAACAGATGCTCGTGATTATAAACAGTCACAGCCTTATGTAGCAGGGGGACCCGATCTTGCTTTGAATCCTTATTTTGATAGATATGATCCAGTAAGTGATTCAAGAAATGCTGTGCGAGAACTTCGTTCCGCAGTGTATGAAGATAAAGGGACTTCAAGAGGACTTTTTGAGTCACAAGGTATGCTACGAAGACAGTATGAAAATCGTTGGGTTAATGAAGAATTAATAGATGAAGATCTAATGGATACATATTTACGTTACGAAATTGCGACCGCTGGTAAAGATAAAAATGAATCATAATTAGATGCGCCACTCAAGAAAACGAGTGAGTAGAAAGAAAAAACAGAAAGGTGGGAGCACTAAAATTATAAGAGAAGGTAATAATAAATTAACTGTAAATAATTTGTGTGATGGAGATAATTCTACCACTATAATTCCCGAGTGTATGGTTCCTGTTGCTGCTCAACCATCGCCTCAACCTGTTCCAGAGCCATCTCCTCAACCAGCTCCAGAGCCGCAACCAGAACCATCACCAGAACCAGAACCATCACCAGCGCCGCAACCACAACCAGAATCAGCGCCACAACCAGAACCAGCGCCGCAACCAGCACCACAACCGCAATCAGCGCCAGCACCACAACCAGCGCCAGCGCCAGCACCACAACCAGCGCCAGCGCCAGCACCACAACCACAACCAGCACCGCAACCGCAACCGCAACCGCAACCAGCACCGCAACCAGCACCGCAACCGCAACCGCAACCAGCACCGCAACCAGCACCGCAACCAGCACCGCAACCAGAGCCAATACCAGAACCAGCACCAGCACCAGCAATAACAGAAAACATAATATCAGTACAAATCCAAGGATTACATACTGGACTAGATTCATTACTTTTAGATGCTGATGATTCACATATTATAGGTGGAGTAGGTGGTAATCATTATTATATAAATAATGGTCAGATTATTATAATAATGGGAACAATTCATAGAATTAAATTTGATACTATAGGAAATATTAGGGATCTTAATATTGGAGATAGAGTAACTATAAATAATGCAACTATAACTAGCCAATATATGATGAGTATTGAATATATTGCTGGCACTGATGGTTGGTATAATAAAGGTAATATTGATGGAACAGCAACTGTAATAGAAAAAGATGTATATAATAATTGGGTAATCGTTCAATATATTTATCCCAAACCAATATTATTGAATCGAACAAACCCCCCTACTATATCTCTTTCAGCCGCTAATTTAACTGTTAATGGAGGAACAATTACTTATACTCTGCCTATTTTAGCACCAGCCCCATCAATAACACCAGTAAATATTCAACCCACAATAACTAATATAATAGGTGGTAATAAAATTGCTGGATTTACTGGAGATGGACAAAATGCTTTATTCGCAAAACTAAATAAACCATATGGTATTATTTATGATGAAAATAAAAATTTATATATAGCAGACTCTATAAATCAAAGGATTCGTAAAATAAATGAAGATGGTATTATTAGTACTATTGCTGGAAACGGAGATCAAGGTTATTCTGGTGATGAAGAGGATGGTTTATCAGCTAGTTTCAATTATCCAACAGATCTTCAACTAATATATAATAAGTTATATATACTAGATACAAATAATAATGCTATACGTGTTATAGATTTAACTACAAATATTATAAGTACTTTTATTAATAATAGTTCTACACCTAACCCAGATTTTTTTCAACCGCAATCATTTTGTTTTGATTCAACAAAAAATTTTTTATTTGTTGCAAATACGTTCAGAAATAAGATTATTAAAATAGATATTAATACAAAAGATGTTTCTTTAGTGGCAGGTGATGGATCTTCAGGTTATTTAGATAATGTAACTGCCACTGGTTGTAAATTAAATACACCATATGGATTAGCATTAGATATCTTTAATAATATTTATATAGCAGATACAAGAAATAATAGGATTCGTTTTATAAATAATACTACTGATAAGATAATCACAATAGCTGGTAGTGGCACAATAGGATTTTCTGGAGATACTGGCTCACCACTAACTGCTAGATTATTCAATCCTACAAATATAGTAATTGATAATAATTACAATGTAATATTTTCTGATTCAGGAAATAATAGAATTCGTAAAATTTTTATAAATGGCTCACCTAATCCTAATCCTAACCTAGCTGTATATCCTGAAGTTACAGATGCTGATAAAGCAGAGTTTTATAATACAGATGGAAGTTTCATTACATATCCTTGGGGGATACGTAGTTCATATTGGAGATGGGCATATCCTTCATGGCAATCTCCAGAATCAAGTGGGCCATTATCTTTACAAGCGAAAGCATGGCTTTCAATTGCGGCTAATTTACCATATTTTAATTTAACAAATGATCCAAATGGTGAGGCTAGAAATGATATTGATGCTTATAAAGCAGCACAACTTCTCTTAGAACAATCAACGAGTAGATATTTTAGTATAGCAACTATTGCAGGAACTGGAACTATTTCATATACACCAGATAATATTGATGCTCGTCAAACATCTATTAATAATCCAACTAAATTATTATTTGATGATAATAATTTAATCTTTTCTGATACTAATAATAATGTTATTAGAAAAATAAAACCAATGGTAGTTGGTGGTAAAAGAAGATATAAGAAAAAGGTTTTACATACACGAAGAAAAAAGAAAACAAATAAGAGAAAAACAAATCAAGTGAAGATATGATTTCGTTTAATCAAACGAAATCTCAATAGGTGTAAAATGTTTTTGCATCTGCTTTGAAGAAACATTATCAGATATTAATGCTTTACGACGAGTCATACGTTTCTTACTATCACTTGGTTTCTTTTCTTCTTTACGGATTTTCTGAATCTCACGGGCAGAACTATTCATCTCCTTTTCAACATGTTTGAGATCCATTTTTATATAATCAATAATACCTTTTTCAATTGCCCATCTGAAAAAGTTTAACTTACCAACTGTTGTAATAAAAGGTGGGACATCTTTTAATTGAAACATAATACGTTCACGTCTACAAAATGGATCAAATAGTTTCTTACTATAAGCTTTTAACTGATTCTTATAATCAATATACACAAAAAATTCTTGCCCTTTATGAATATAAGAAATATTGTGAATCTTAGAATAGTTTGTAACGAACCAATCAATTAAACGCAAACTAATTTCTGAATTTCCTTCAAATAACATAAGTATCTCTTGTATGTCACTACGATCAGTATAAAAATGTTGTAAACTCTGAATAATTAATTCTTGTTTACAATATATCTTTCGTTTACGTGTTTGAGGATCAGGGTTTGTATAAAGAACAACATCTGTAGATTCTACCATTTTGTGTCTAAATTTGTTCTAAATATTAGTTTAAGCCTATTACAGATGGCTGACCAAGCACCACCAAATTATAATCCAAATGAAAGTATGTTATCTGGGGGAACTGATTCCGCTATTATGAAAGTCATGGGAGGTGGAGGGGTAGGTGGAGGTGGAGGGGTTGGAGGAGGCGAAGGAACTGCTCCAAACGGTTACAATGAAACACAAAGTTTATTATCTGGTGGGATTAATGCTCCTATTGTAAAGATTGAAGGAGGAGCATCAAATAATATAAGTTCACCAGTTTTTAAAGAAAAGAATACAAAAAAATACCAAAGTTTTATTGAGAAAAATGATGATTTAGAAGAGGCAAATATAAGTTCACCAGTTTTTAAAGAAGAGAATACTAAAAAATACCAAAGTTTTATTGAAAAGAATGATGATTTAGAAGAGGCAAGAGAAAATATTCGTATAATTAAGTTTTATAAAAAGGCAGATATTTCAGAATATAATAACTTTATAGCGAGCATACAAACTGGAACCACACTAGATCGTGTAATTAAAAAACTAAAAGATGAGATTGTTCAACCTAAAAAACTTCATTACATAAAATCTGGAAATAAGATTGAAATATCAAGTGTAAATGACAAGAAAAATAGTTCTACTTATGAATCTGTTAAAATAATTCCAGTCAATACAAAACAGGTTATTGTATTACCTCCAACTGAATCATCAGAAGATTTTTTTAATATGATTTTATTTTTAAAATCACATGGATTTTTAAATATTAGAAATGGAGAATTTGAATTAAAAAGGAAATGTTTTGTAATTCATTGTTCTGTCGATAGAAAAAATAAAATAAATGATTATTTTTATTTAAAGTTAAAGAAATTAAATAATAATTATGAAATTATGAATGATCCTTATAAAATAGTTTATGCCAAAGAGACTGATGGTTCAAAAGGCTTACTATTTTCTAGTACACCATTATTGAAACCAAGTGGATTAAACGATTTAGAACCAAATAATTTTGAAGATATAAGAGAGTATACTATTAATAGTATGTATTACACAAAATCTGAAAATACATACATTAATACATTTTCTCAGATACAATCTGGTGATAATGACACAGAAAATCCTATAAACTATAATTTAACTTTAAAAAATAATATAATAATTATTGATCTAGTGGATGAAGATGTAGATACAATAAATGTTGATATCAATGGTAGCCTCTATAGAATACGTGTTCCTATACTAAAATCGTTAAATGATAAAGTATATAGTGAATGGTTAAAAGGAAAATATACAAATGATGAAATGCGTTTATTAAACGATTTATATATTAATGAAATTAAAGAACTAAATTATCCAGCTAAGAAAGCAGAAATGCTATTTCAATTAACTTATTTTAAATGTTTTAACGATACATCACTTTTAACTAAATCTGAATGCTTTTTAATGAGAGATTATTTAGAAAAAATATATAAGTATGCTTTAACTAAAGAAGATTAGATCACCCGACAAATATTTGTATTAAGTAGGTTCATGGAATATTCTAAAACACGTAAAATAAAGATTGGTGGAGGAAGAGCATCAAGAGCATTCTCAAGAGGGGCTAGGGCAGTAGGAAGAGTGGCATCAAGAGGGGCTAGAGCAGTAGGAAGAGTGGCATCAAGAGGGGCTAGGGCATTAGGAAGAGGGGCGACAAGAGGCGCTAGGGCATTGGGAAGAGGGACAGCAAGAGGGGCAAGAGCATTAGGAAGAGGGACAGAAAGAGGGGCAAGAGCAGTAGGAAGAGGAGCGACAAGAGGCGCTAGGGCATTAGGAAGAGGGGCGACAAGAGGCGCTAGGGCATTAGGAAGAGGGGCGACAAGAGGCGCTAGAGCATTAGGAAGAGGGGCGACAAGAGGCGCTAGGGCATTAGGAAGAGGGGCAAGTTCATTAGGAAGAGGCGCAATAAGAGGTGCTAGAGCATTGGGAACAGGGGTTGCACGAGGTGCTAGAGCAATAGGAAGAGGAGCTAGAAGTGCGGTAAGTGCCATAGGAAGAGGAGCCAAAGGTGCTGTAGGTGCGCTAGGTTCAGTTGCAAGTGCGGCATCTTCTTTTTTACCAGGACCTGGAGTACCTGGTGGACCTGATGATTATGGCGGTCCTTATGGACCTGGTGGACCTTATGGACCTGGTGGACCTGGTGGACCTGATGATTATGGCGGACCTGGTGGACCTGATGATTATGGTGGTCCTTATGGACCTGGTGGACCTGATGATTATGGTGGTCCTTATGGACCTGGTGGACCTGATGATTATGGTGGCCCTAACAATCGTGGCCCTAATAATCGTGGACCTAATAATGGTGGCCCTAACAATCGTGGACCTAATAATGGTGGCCCTAACAATCGTGGACCTAACAATGGTGGACCTAACAATGGTGGCCCTAATAATGGTGGGCCCAATAATACAAATAGCAATGGCAATGGTGTGACAAACGGAGATGAAAATAATGATGGAGATGGAGTTCCTAATCGTTTAGATAGAAATAGTAGAATAGGAAGAAGTCGTGGTTTAGGAAGGAGCGCTGCATTAGGAACAGCTGCTACATTAGGAACAGCTGCTGCATTATCTTCAAGAAATACGAGAATTAGTTCTGTAAGCCCGCAAGTTATTGAAGGAGAAGTAGTTCCCGGTGTCCCTATTGATGTTACACCAGATGAATATAATGGACCTTTAAAACCTGGTATTTACAAAGTGCCTTTTGAAAAAGATGCCAAAACTGGTTTCTTACAAACAATGTTTATGATACGTTCTCCAGAAGGATATAAGTATTTTAAGATTTATGGGACAGATGTTGTTAGTTTAGAATCGAATATTAAGAATTTTATTAGTTTTTCTAAATCAACAAATTCTCCATCTGGTAAATTTAAATCAGAACTTGATGATACAGTGAAAGAACTAAAAGTAGAAATTGAAGAAGAAAAGGCAAAGTTTGATAAACTTAAAAAACAGTTTGATTATCTAGATCCAACAGAAAAAGAAAGTGGCGCTCAGATTCTAGCATTATCTCAAAATAGAATTTCAAGTTTGATTGAACAATTGGATGATGCTTTACGTATAAAAGAAGTATCTAAAAACTAATTAGATGGATACAAAAGGAACAAAAGAATTAATAAAAGCTCTTAATCCAGATTCTGAATTAAGAGCAATTATTCAACAAGAAAAAAGTTTTATTGAAACGAGTAAGTTAGCTCAATCTGAAAGCAAACAAAAAGCGTTCAGACGTGGTATTAAAACTTTAAAAAATGCTACAAGGAAAGGGTTAAGAAGAACACGTAAAGCAATTGGTTCATTGTTTCAGAAACCTTTTCCTAAAACAAAAAGAGTTCGTAGAAGTAATCCTATTACGCCCAGTATTTAATCAATACAATTACCGAAGTAAACTTAAACTTAATACTAAAAATACGCCTGTTGCAACAAATGCGATAATTTCTGATTGATTCTCACTTGGAGAACGTTTTGATTCTTTTTCTAAATCATCTAACCGTTTTAGCAGCAAATCAATCTTGGATTGTAATTCAGAGTTATTGTTATTATTTGTAGGTTGTTGTTGTTGTTGTATTTCAACTTTATCATTAAACTCTCTTGGTTGGTAATCTAACTTGTTCCATATAGGATATGTGCCACCAGGGGTTGGTAAACTATCAAAATATGATGTAGTTTCTTTCTGATTGCTTGGTGTTAAAGGCTTCCATGAATCATCAAGGCTTGGTAAAGTTAAATCTTTACCACTTGCCTTTTCAAACCCTTTTTCAGGTTCTTTCGAAAAATCACTAGAAAAGCCTTCAATAGCATCATCTTCATAACCTAAAAAATATGATGGTAACTTTCCTGTAGGCTTAGAAATAACAACTTTATTAGCACTAATATCTGTAAATGCTTCTTCAATACTTTTTGATGTTGAAGTGATCGTTTCTTTTCCATAAGCCGGGCGATCCGGATCAATTGCTTTGGGGTTGAAATTTGGGTCTAATGCTTTAAAACATTCTTTCGCCCGTTTCATTTTACGTTTTTCATCTTTTCTTGCCTTTTCTGTCGCTACGGTTTCTTTAAAAGCATCTTCTAAAAGACAATAGTCCATTGTCACTCCTGAGAAAAAGGTAGAAATCTTATTTACAAGAAGATTCTCTAACTTTCAAAAAGGAAGATGGCACGATCAACGAAATCACATGTATCAGAAGTGTATGAAAAGTTTATGACACCCATTCATATCGTCTTATACTTTGTATTTGCTATACCTGTCATATTTGTAGCACAAATACCCAATGAATATAAGAAATATGGTTCTAATATTTTAATAAGAGTATTATTATTCGGGTTAATAGTTCTTATTAATAACTATATCTCATATATTCATGCGTTAATGTTTGCCATGTTTGTAGTGCTCTATGTTTCATTTGCCCCCGGTATTAAAGAATCATTTGAAGATCTACGTATTGTGGCACGTAAAGAAAGAAGATGGTTTGATGAACAAGTTATTGGTGAAAATCCTAGATTAATGGAAACTGAAAAAGTAAGAACAGAAGCAGTTCAGTCTTCTTAAATAATAGTAGGATGGATTATGATATTATAGCAAGAATAAGTTTTACACTATTCTTTTTTGTATGGAATATTGTGGAAGGATTTAAAATAGATACACATTATCCTAAAAATTTAGTTGTTTTATATGTATATCCTCTTTGGAGATTATTACTACTATTTACATTTGTAATTGGTGGATTATGGTGTCAAGCACTTTCATTAATGATGGCGTTTGCTATAACATTTTACTTTATGGATTTACAACTTTTACTTTATAAAACAGATTAAAATTACATGTGTTTTAAGATTTAAATAGATATGAGTTTTTTAAGATTTAAACAGAATGAGTTTAAGATTTAAACAGAATGAGTTTTTTAAGATTTAAACAGAATCTATTTTTAATTGTAATTAAAAATAGATATGAGTTTCCCATTTCCTCAACAAGCTATCCAAAGTTTGAATCCTATTGAAAATGTAATAACATCTGTTAATTCAAATCCTTATTTTATTGGATGTATGATGTTATTACTTAATTTAGGAGGTCGTCATTTAGCAACAGGACTTACTCCGGAACAAGATAAGTTCTTTCAACAACCATGGTTCCGTCGTTTATTGATATTTGTTATATTCTTTGTAGGTACACGTAACGTTATATCTTCTTTATTCTTAACGATAGTCTTTATTATATTGCTTGGATACTTATTCAATGATCAAAGCACATTATATATATTTAATCCAAATATTCCTGAAGATAAAAAGAAAGAAGAACCTAAAAAAGAAGAAGTGATACCTAAACCAAACGGATTAACACCTGAAGAACAAGAAATTCATAGGAAATTATCTGAAAAAATAGCACGTACCACAAATATGACTCCAAATGAAGCGATAATAACAGATCAAGAAGAGGAAGTAAGTATTGCTACTCAAATATCTGAATCTTATATGGGTATTATGTCTAGATTTTAACAATACTATATATAAAAATCACTATAATACCATATTGTAATTTATTATTAGGATCATTTAATGGTGTAGCAACATATAAACAAATTCTTATTGATAATATGTTGTTAGCAAGTTATTTAGTATTATTACTCCAGTTCAATTAATAAGTAAATTTTCTACACTGCTAAACTAACCGAGTTACCAACAGCAGCTCTCTTGCGACGACCTCCACCTCTCCCTCCTCCAGTGCGAGTCGATTCTGCTTGTGACATCATCTCTTCAGAATGTAAACTCTGAATCTCAACTGCCGCGGCAACAGCTGGTTGAGTTACAGAAGAAACAGATTCTGGCATCATATATACATCATTGCGTCGTGCCTCTTCAAATGTCTTTAAAATATCATCTACACCAGAAGGACCTTTCATTTCACGTCTTACTGATTGACTGGGAGCCTCTGTAGCAGCGACTGATTGAGGGGAATTGGAAGGCGCGTTAAACATTTGTGTAGGCTGAGGTGCTTGTGTCTGTGCTTGTGGGTTACGACCAGAGTTCATCGCCATGTTCATAAAGTTGCCAAATCCTGGGCCCGCAGCAGAAGCTGCTGCGCCTGCTACTTGACGCGCAATATCAGGGTTGTTACGTAATATATCATCAACATTGGGCATACGAGAACGTAAGAACGTATTACTTACGTGGCACATGAACCCAGAACCAGCCAGTGCCATCACTAAACGAGCTTCAGGTGCCATCTTGCCACGCTCCTTGTATTTATCATATAGCTCTTCAAAGATTTCATCAAAATCTTCTACATTTTCATGGACTGATTCACTCCAGCCATCTAACTTGAGTTCAAACGGATCAAACTTTCCATTCGCCCATTCTAAACCAGTTACAATACCCATCAGTGCTTGTCTCTGAAAACGTAAACTTGCTTCTAAATTACGAGCATCTACTAATCTATCAAACTCATCTTTGATCTCATTTAGAGAATTGTCTAATGTAAAACGACGGCTCACTGGAAACCCTTTTTGTTCTAAACGCTGTAACTTATTTAGATACTCCATCTTTTCCTTTTTATCAGCTTCTGTATTACGACTTTGAGGCTGTTCTAAAGAAAGAGAAGGTGTAGAAGATGTTTGATTATTTAGAAAAATATTATTATCTTCTTTCTTTACTTCCGCTTGAAAAGGAGGAAAACTGCTATCAGAAAGATTGATTGTTACAGGTTCAAAAGAATTTAAGTTTGTAACTTCAACTTCTGCTAAAGATGGCATCTTTAAAGGCTCATTATTAGAAGACATCATCTTAGGATTTGAAATCATATCAAGCCCTAAACTATCATTAATATCGTTGAGTTCAATAATATTTCCTAAATCGTTTGATATAGATATATCATTTGTTCTAGAACCATTCATAAAACGAATTTCATTTTCCATATCTTTCAAAGTAACGCTGCTCATCCTTCTTGAAATATTTTCGTTCTTTTTAGATGGTGTTACTACGCATATTTATTCACCGGGTATAAGTAGGGCGAATGGATAAATTCCCGAATAAATATTTAGAAGGCAGTTCACGTAAAAAAACAGTAAAGCTACAAAAGAAGGCAATTGCTCTATTATGTAAAACACCACATGAAGAACATATTAATTTCTTAAAACAACTAAGAAATACATATGATATATATTTTATATGTGATCAGAATATATCAAACTTAAATCTTCCTAAAATTAATAATATACATTATATATACTATGAGGATGAGTTTGTAGCAAAAAAAGGTTATAGAAATTCTCTTTTTCCTATGGGTAAAAAGAAGACAGACTATGGATTAGTTACAAGTTGGGATAAAGCGTTTTACTATTTCTGTGAAATAAATACTAAATATTCACATATATGGTTTATTGAAGACGATATATTTATCCCTTTACCTCAAACAATAACTAATATAGATAAAAAATATTCAAATAAATATGATTTATTAGTAAGAAGTAATCATAAATCAGAAGACGGAGATATTAAAAAATGGGGTGTAGGAAATCAAAGATGGGAACAAGTTTTAAATGAAAAATATAAACTACCGTTGCCTTGGTTTCGTTCCATGGTATGCGCAACAAGAGTTTCTAAACGTTTATTATCAAAAATAAAAGAAATAGCAAATAAACAAGATACATTAGTATTTCATGAATATATGTTAAATACTTTAACACATATGAATAACCTAAATGTGAAAGTAATTGATGAATTAAAAATGATAAATTTTAGGCATAAAAATAATATTAAAAATGATTATTATAATTGGAACTATGATGAAATTATAGATTTTACTAAACTATATCATCCTATGAAAGATATGAAGTTACAAAAAGTATATCATGAACTTATTGCTAAAAAAGATAAAATAGATACTAGTTAGATGAATGATAAAACAAAAAAAAATAAAAAGAAAGCAATTGCTTTATTATGTAAAACACCTCCGAAAGAACATATAGACTTTTTAAAACAATTAAACCACAATTATGATATATATTTTATATGTGATCAAGATATATCAAAATTAAATTTACCTAATATAAATAATATACATTATATATATTATAATGATGCGTTTGTAGCAGAAAAAGGTTATCACGATTCATGTATATATATTAAAAAAAACAAAGGATCTCATGGATTAGTTACAAGTTGGGATAAAGCATTATACTATTTTTGTGAAGTGAATAGTACATACTCACATATATGGTTTATTGAAGAAGATGTATTTATTCCTTTACCTGAAACAATAAGAAATATAGATAAAAAATATTCTAATAAGTATGATTTATTAGTTCAAGATAATTTTATATATAATTATATAGGAATAAAAAGAGATATTACAAGTTGGATTAAAGTAAAAGAAACATATGACATTTTAAATTTACCTTGGTATAAATCAATGCAGTGTGCAAATAGAGTCTCAAAAAAACTATTAGTAAAAATAAAAGATATAGTAAAAAAATATAAAACTTTAGTTTACCATGAATATATGTTTAATACTTTAGCACATATGAATAACCTAAATGTGAAAGTAATTGATGAATTAAAATACATAGAATATAGACATAATAATAAAACTAATTGGAACTATAATGAAATTATAGATTTTACTAAACTATATCATCCTATAAAAGATATGAAGTTACAAAAAGTATATCATGAACTTATTGCTAAAAAAGATAAAATTAGTTAATGTGCTAATTCTATTGCCATCAGAAGTGAGTCTGCTAAATCATTCTGTTTCTTAGAGTTATTAAACATATCAACAAATTTAGATTCTTGAATATTTTTCTTTAAAAACTCTTTTGTTTCAGAAACGGATGCTTCTTTACGATCTTTATAACCAGCTTCACCCGTCGCCTTCCCTTGTATCTTCTTTCCAGCATGAATTAAATGCATTTTAGGTACAACTGGTTGTAGTATGTCACGTAAAGTAGCATATAATAATACTTGAACAGTTTTCATTACAGGATTCTTAAGAACAGGTTGATTTTCTAATCCAATGTGATTTGCCTTATAAAATAGTTCCTTATTATCCAATACAAACTTTCTTATAGAATCATGAAGTGCTTCTAAATCAAAGGCTTTTTTAATTGCTTTCTTCTTTTCAATAGGCATACAGTAGTTTTTTCTTACATAATCAAATAATTCTTCTTTCTTGCCAGTTTGCTTTGTAATCTCTTTTAATACAGAAACTGTTGGCATCTTTTTGAAAACATTTCCAGATAAATCTTTAAAAATAGGTTTAAAATTATGTTTCCCACAATAGTATTTGGAATCAAATGTATAAACACCATTTTTATTACACACTATACCATGATTATTAGATTCTATACACTTATACTTTTCTTTAATATCTGCCACATCACCATCATTAATTAAATCATAATTCTGCCAACCTAAAATCTTTTTGTTGTCAGAATTATAACAGCACCAAGCTAAATTCTTAATACCAATATCAAAACAAATAACGAGCATCTAAATTAATAATCGTTCTTCTTTTTTAAATGATAAACGCCATCTAACTCTTTGTATGTTCCACGAGGTGTATTGCGACCTCCTTCAAAATAGTTTGTCACCATTGAATTCTGAGGCTTCTCTTCAAACCCTTGTGATTCAAATGTTCCAAATAGTTCTGGTGTATTATTATCAGAACGTTCTATACCAATCCCATTTGGTAAGTTTGTTTCTTGTAAATTGCATTCTGATTTTGAACAATCTAGTTTCTGTGATGGTGGTGGTAATACAGATTTATCAAGAGATCTTGTAATAGGAAATTGATGTTTTCTCGAATAATCAATTATACCTTCACTATTATTTATTAACCAGTGTTTTGTTGGAAATTGAGATCCAGTTGGTATATTCTGGCTACAATGATTATTATAACTTGTTGCGAGTCTACCATCACTCATAATAGCAGCCCATTTAGGATAACGATTATCAGGGGCATTATCCATTGGAAGTTTAAAACGTGAATCATCAATTTTGACTTTTGAATAAGAATCATATACATTTGGTTGTGACACTTTACGAAAGTTATTAGTATCCATACTATTATTTAGTAATTTATTTAGGCATCAATTTGAACTGCTTCTTGTAAAGGTTCAAAAGAAGATGCGCCTTCAATTGTGCTTTCGGACTTACGTATTAATTGTAATAACTTTTCACGACCGGGTTTATTACCAAGACGTAATCCTCGTTTTTTAGCAACTTCAATTAGTTCATCTTTTGTCATTGATTCATAATTTACTGTCATCTTTGAAGAATTATCAACTACATTTTCTTCCGTGGATGCTTCATTGTGGGATGCTTCATTGTGGGATGCTTTATTGTGGGATGCTTCATTGTGCGCATCATTTAATATAGTTGTATACATCTCTTCAGACATTGGATCAATTACAATAGGCTTATCAAGTGATTCTAATACATCTTCTTGCTGATATTGGTTTTGTTGCTGTTGTTGTTGTTGCTGTTGTTGCTGTTGTTGTTGTTGCGGTTGAGGGGTTGGTGAGCGGACAACAATAGGAACTCTTGAAATATCATGGAAGTTTATATTCGGAGGAATATGAATAGGGAAATTAGCGGGAGGTTGTTCTTGGTTCATTTTGATATCAAGTAAAATATTTTCCATTAAACTGATACGTTTTTCAACGTATGTAACACGCGAATATAGATAGAAGAATAATGCGCCAAACACAAGTGCTAATAATAAACCTATAGTTATTGATTCGCTTAAAATAGACATATTATTTCTTTTAATACTTTATTCTTATTTACAAGATTTAAACCGCAGATATACTATCCCATTCTTTTTTCCAAATTTTTTCAACACTACTTTCTTTACATATTCCTTCAGAAATATGATATTCATATTTGAGTGTATCTCCTTCTTTTATAGCTTTTACACATATTTTTTTGATATATTCTGGAGATTGTTCAATAATATCAAATACATGTGTGCTTATAATGGAACACATATGATTATAAGACCATAACTTATTTAAGAATCGCTGTGATGTTTTTATTCCATCGGGGGGATTCGTTGAATGGAATATTTCATCAAATACAACAAATGCCTTTAGTTTTGGATTATTATGATATAATACATCACGAGCAAAAATAATTTCCTTTTCAAATAGTGATTGTGCTCCAGGATTATCTATAATGTGAAGCCCTGAGAATATTTGATCAAAGATACTCATATATACATTTTTACCGATAGAATATCCAAATGTTTGTGATAATAGTATAGTTTGAAGAGTTCCACGTAGAAATGATGATTTACCACCTCCATTTGGTCCACTTAATAAGAAATGTCTTGTATCATCAATAATAAGTGATGAAGCAACTCTAGATTCTTTATTTAAATTAATATCAACAATATAATCTGATTTAAAATATGGTGTTTCAGATTCACGAAACTCTGTTTTTTGGAATTCATTATTTTGCGCAATCTTCCATAGAAGTTCTAGTTTTGCTAAATCTTTTGAAACTAAATGTAGTTTAAATGGTTGTTCAAGAATTTCTATAAAACAACGATGTGTGTCACTAAAATCTGGTAAATCTTCTAAACTCTTTGATATACTATATTTTATACTATTCTTTTCTAAAATAGTTCTAAATTCATCTATACACTGTTTGAAGCCATAAATTGTAGTTCCTAAATTCTTGATGTTAGAATGAATAGTATATAAATGTAAAGCATTTTGAATTGGCTGATACATTGACTGCGCAAGTGTAAAAAGAGTAAAGGCATTTTGTAACATTTTTTGTAAACTCATATCCCAAGAAAAGTTCCACATTTTACCCATAATTTGAGTATACATATCATATGTTATTGGCATTCTCCAAACATATTTAATTAATAAGTATGGTAGAAAATATGCTATAATAGGAAATACAACGGATACAATAGGGACAAAGAATATTTTTAAATATGAAATAGCTAAGACAAAAAAAGGGATAAAGTTAAATGTTTTGAAATATTCATTTTGAAATATAAGTTGTCCAAACGTATCTTTTTCTAGTAATTCTAAACTTTTCTTTTCTTCATAAAAGAATTTTGCTTCAGACTCAAATACACTAAATGTATCAAATAAACTATTCAATTGATTTTTATCTTCTTCATTTATTTTTCTTAATGAAGATATAATAGTTTGATTCTTTAATATTGCACTCGATTTAGGATATATACTTGCTGATTCAATTAAATTATTACATAATTCTTTAGAATAGTATAATTTTGTGTCAAGAATTGTATTTATTTTTTCCAAACCAGAATCCTTTAAAATTGATTGATTCATTTTCTAAAAAAGGTTATTATTCATTACGGTTATTTAAAACGCAAACATATATTTTAAATAGTAGAAATGTCTGAAATCGTTTCAACAAAATCTAAAATCCAGATAATTAAAGATTATCTGGTGATGGAATCTACTGTTTGTAGGCCATCAGAAGATGTTATTAAAAAAATAGCATCATTGAATGGATTATTGGAAAGTCATGGAGTTTCACAAGCTTGGAGAAGCAGTGATAAAAAACCAGATCTTCGTGTTCCAAGATTTAGTTCATCTAGAGTCGATTCATTTCAGAGTCTACCTTCTATCAATAGCACAAATAACTCTCCATCCGGATTTAAGAACTCTAAAAGTGTTACTTCATTAGAAAGTTTACCAAGCCGTACTCCAACCAAATATGTGAGTAAATATAAAAGCACTGAAGCACAATTTGTTGAAGATAAAATTCTTAATACAATTATATTATCTAAACTAAATAAATTTAGTTCATCAACATATGATGAAATTCGTGAATTCTTATTTCAAATTCTAGGTTCACAAGATGCATTACAAACAGTACAGGAAAAAAAGAATACAGAAGACTTTGTAAAAGAATTTATGAGCCTTGTATTTAAGAAAGCAGCAAGTGAAGAAATCTTTTGTCCATTATACGCAAAACTTTTGACAGAAATTTCTGAAAAGTATCCAATCATTTTGGATGAAATGAATAAACTTCACGAAAATTATTTAGAAATCTTTGAAGAATGTGATGAATCTATGTCTAAGAACTATGAAGAGTTTCTTCAGAAAAATAGAGAAAAGAAGTATAGACAAGGTTATAGTCAGTTTCTTGCTGAACTTACATCATTAAAAATTCTAAGTGTTGATAAACTTATGCTTATTTATAATAAAATATTTACTCAGATATTAAGTAACGGCAAACAAGAAAATAAAGTAGTATTAATTGAACAATATATTGATTGTATTCTACGTATCACAAAGGTATTACGTAATAAACAAGAACAGTTTTATGTAGATATTCGCAAGAATTTATTGACAAATATTGAAGTTCCACTTACTGAAATTAGCAATAATAAAATGATTTTCATCAGTATTTCTCCTAAAACACGATTCTTATTAATGGATATTCAAGATTATTTAAGAGGTATATAGTAGATGAGAAATACTCGTAGAATTAATAAAAGAAAAAATAAATCACGTGCTAGAAAAGGTGGTGCTAAAAAAAATCAAAATATGGCTGCTATGACGACACAAATGGTTGGTGGTCAAGTATCTCCAGCACCAGCGCCAAGACCAGCGCCAGCACCAGCATCATCTCCGGCTTCTGGTGTAAATATTAATTTAGACTATCCCAGTGTTGTTCGTTCATTACAAACATTTGGTGAAACTGTTTGGCGTCTAAAAGAGGCTACGGATCTTGGAAAACTAGCAGCTAGAGAACGTGTTTTAGCCGCACAAACAGAAGAAACTGCTTTAATATCTCTTGATACTGCCGCTGGATCTTTATATAACGCATTTTTTGGTTCTGGTTCTTCAACCGGCTTATTTAGTTCAATTACCCCGAATGCTACATTTGTGCCTCCTCCTTCGGCAGCCCCATCACCTGCATAAGAATAAAAAAAATATTATTTATTTGTAGAACAAATGGCTCGCCGCGGATCTACTCGTAGAAATCGTTCTATGTCTTTAGTTGGTAAATTATACTCCCCTTTTGGCCACTTATTCAAGGCTACCGGCAACTCCGCGCGTGCGGCTGCCCGTGGCGTGGGTAACGTAGCTGGCACAGTAGTTGGGACTGTAAACAAGGTAGGTAGCACAGTAGCGCGTGAAGCGGATGGCGCAATTCACAATATGACACGCGGTCGCAAGAATCGCAAGAATACTCGTAAGAATCGCCGCAGCCACAGCCGCAGCCGCAACCGTCGTTAAGTAGTTAAAAATTCACAAAATTGATGTGTATTTTTGAATGGAATAGTTTAGTAAAACTATGGATTCAAAATTCAAAAAGCGTGGTAGAATGGTTCGCAAGCAAACGAAGAAAGAAGAATCTTCCGGAAAAAAGAAGATGGCTCCCAAGAAATCCATTTCTCATGATGATGATGACGATGATAGCGTAGATAGCCATGGAAATATTCGTAATTTGATTGATTATGAATCTGAAGAATCGAGTGATTCTGAGCATTCTACCAAACGTAAACCCAGAAAAGCTGCGATTAAAGCAAGAAAGCGAATTATTCGTGGATTACAATCTAAAAAACACGAATCTGAATCTGAATCTGAATCTGAAGATGAATCATATAGTGAGTCTGAAAAAGAATCTGAAGAAGAATCTACATCAATGGATATTGAAGATGAAGAAGATGAAGAAGACGAAGATGATATAAAAGAAAATAAGGATTTACCTAGTATTATTATTGGTTCTTTTGGAGGAATGGATCCAATGGAGCGTATGGTTCCCAAACGTCATAATCTTAAGAAAGAATCAACTGAAGTTAAAAAGTTTGTAGAACTTCTTACAAAACAAAATGAACCTAGCACAATTGATGATCAAATTGAGCAGTTCAAAACAATGGAGCTAACAAAACAACAAAAAATGATTCAAGCACTTGAACGTAAACCAAATAATTCTGAACATAATCTTATGTTTAAGATTCTTACAATGAACCTCCCACCTGAGATTCAAACATTGGTGTTATCAAAATACAATAGTCTCCAAATGATGGAACCAACAACTGGTGAATATTTTAAGATTCGAGCTTGGCTAGAAAAGGTGACAAGTTTACCTATTGGTATTTATAAAGATCTTCCTGCCAAGATTGAAGATGGCCCTGCTATTTGCGGAGCTTTCATGCAACGTGCCCAAAAATGTTTATCAGATGCCATTTATGGCCAAGAAGAAGCCAAGTTACAAATCCTTCAGTTTATCGCAACAAAGATGGCAAATCCTAACTTCAGAGGTATGTCTCTATTACTTGCCGGCCCTCCAGGTATTGGCAAGTCTTCAATTATTAAAAATGGTATTGCGAAAGCGTTAGACTGGCCATTCCAGTTTATCAGTTTAGGTGGTGACTCTGATGCTACAACATATACTGGCCATCAAGTTGTATATGAAGGAAGTCATTGTGGTAAGATTGCCAATTCATTAATTACTGCTAAAAGTATGTCAATGGTGTTAATGTTTGATGAGTTAGATAAGATTTCTCAAACACCCAAAGGTGAAGAAGTTCAAAATCTACTAATTCATTTAACAGATCAAGTTCAGAATGATGCGTTTGAAGATAAATATTTGAGCGGTATTCCACTTGATTTATCAAAGGCGATGTTTGTATTTAGTGGGAATGATTTGAATAAGATTGATAAAATTCTATTAGATCGTATGATTGTTATTAATCTTCAAGGGTATCAATCAAAAGATAAGTTGGCTATCGCAGAAAACTTCTTAGTTCCAAACGCTCTAAAAGAAGTAAATTTACAAGAAAAGGTTTCTATTTCAAAAGAGATTATTGAACATGTTCTTGAGAACTATGCAAAAGAAGAATCTGGTGTGCGTGAATTTAAGAGATGTATTGAACAGATTGTCCAGAAAATTAATATGTTACGAATCTTTAATTCTAAAGATATGCCATTCTATATCTCGAACTTTAGTTTACCATTTGTTCTTAAAAAGGAACATGTAGATCTATTCTTAAAGAAAAAAGATGCTCAAGATAAATCTTATCTTGCTATGTATACTTAACGGTTCCAGCGCTTACCACAATGAGGATTATGTCCTCCTTCACAGAAATCTTCTTCAGAAAACCCTTTTTCTTCTTTACAACAAAAAGGGTTATGATTATCTTTCGCGTTTGCTAACTTTTGACCCGTATTAATATCAATATACTGACTACAATATTTTTTTCCACAAGTCCAACACCATGATCTACCGCAACCAGCGCCTTTTATAAAACCGTGATGTGTATCTAATCCGCAAGCAAAAATATAGTCACAAGCGGCATCTTTTAAACACCAACGACCACACCATGGGCAAACCTTCGCATCGTTTGATCCTTGTTCTTTCATTTAGTTTCTAATTTAAAAAACAAATTTTATTTAAATTAGAAATGAAAGTTGTATTAGGAGGAATTGTGCGAAACATTGAACGAAACAGTTCTCAAATTTTAAAGTTTCTTTTTTCACTGAAACAAGAATTACCTCAACTTGAAGTTTGTTTGTATGAAAATAATAGTAATGATTCAACAAAAGAGTTTCTACATTCAATTCAAAACGATTTTATTCAAATTCAAACTGAAGATTATTTAGAAAGTTTTTTTCTAAACTCTTTTCCAGGAAGAACTTACACAAACGAAGGATGTCGAATTCATAAAATTGCGTTTGCTCGAAATCAACTTTTGAAGATGATTGAGAAAAAGAAGTTAACTTCTGAAGATTTTGTTATTATAATGGATTTAGATATTAATAATCCACCAGAAATAAAAGTTATTAAGTTTATTATTGAAAACTTTCCTGATGAAGCACATGTATTGTTTGCGAACGGTATTCAACATAATGGACACTATTATGATGGATACGAGTTTAGATCTGAACAGTTACCTTATGGACCAGAGATTTTAGGAGAAACGTTTTGGTCTGATGCTCATATGGGTAAAATACAAAAGAAATATGTTCCTGAAAATAGTCTTATACCAGTAGTTAGCGCTTTTGGTGGAATCGCTGTGTATAGAGCAAATGTTATTGAAGGATGTAGTTATAGTGCTGATGTAACTGATGCGTTACATGAGTTTTACTCTAGTTTACCTATAGTAGATCCAACTCCTAAAACACATGTTGATGGATGTAGTTTAGGAGTTTACTTGAAAGATAAGAACATTTTTTATAAAAATAATTCTGGATATAACTATCCTGTTGCGGCAGAACATGTAAATTTTCATTTAGAGATTAGAAAAAAAGGGTTTACAAATATGTTTATTTGCCCTTTTTTGTATTATTATTGGGGATAAAGTATAATTTATTAAATTATTTGGTGATAATCAATATATTTCTTCAATATTATTTATATATGGTAAACATAGTTTAATATTCTTTTCTATTCTTATTTTCTGGTTATCAGGGCATATTTTTAAGGCAATATTTGATGCTTCATATGATTCATAATAATGCTTTGTATAATATGCTATTATTCCAAATTCATCATAAAATGACCAGCCATATGAATGTGGTTTTATAAACAAACTATTAGAATTTATTACAATATCTTTGAATACTAATCCTAATGCATAAATTTCTTCTTTAAATATATCATTCTTACGTGCAAAACTCAATATTTCATATACACACTCTTTTCTAGTAGGAATTAAATTTTGAGCTTTCCAAGCATATATTAACTTTTCTTCTATAGTATCACTCATTTTAATTAATTCAAGATAAGATACATAATTTTCTTCTTTCCATCCATGAAAATTTGCTCTTTTAATATAATATTTTATTGCCATTTCTTTTATTCCAGCATCTCTATAAGATTGTGCTAAATAGAATAATGTTCTTCCTTTATCACAATTAGGATCTGTATCTAATTCCTTTTGTAACAAAAGTGCATCTTTTAAATATTTTTGTTTATCATTTGATCTAAATCCTTCACGTTTAGATATTATGTAAGTTTTCTCATTATATTGATAAATTTCTTTATTTGAAGAATGTATATTATATTCATGTAAAGCACCTTTATATTTCCAATCATACTTTAGATTTGTTAAAGATGCTCTTTTATTAATTATATTTCCTTCAAGTAGATTTATATAATATCCAACAATATCATCTTTTAATAAAGATTTATCAATAGGTTCTCCCTCAATAAAATCATCAGCATCTAACATGAATCCCCATTTCATATGGGCCTTTGCTAACTCTAACGCTTCAGATCTATTATGGCCAAAGTTTACCCAAGGTTTATCATATACAACTCCTTTTACTCCAAGTTCATCAGAAACTTTTTGTATTATCTCTTTTGTCTTATCAGTTGAACCAGTATCAACAATACAGAACGTATCCATCATACGTAGAGCAGAACGCATTGCACGTTCAATAACATGTTCCTCATTTTTAACAATCATACATAGTCCAAATATAGGTTTCTCTTCCATCTATAACAAAAATTAAGTTTTATTTAGATTGTTTAGTCGCATCAGGTGCTTGAGTCCAAATAGTATCTAACTTATTTCGTTCTTGTATCATCTTTTTTAGCTTCTCTTCCATCGCCTTTGCTTCTTCTGTTTTTGGTGTTGAACTACAACTATTTCCCGTATTCCCTCCAGATCCCCATCGATTCAATGTACATCGTGGTGAACTCATCTATTTGGATTCTAGAAAGAAGATATAACTAGTTTCTCCCATATTAGGACCTTCCATCGAATGAACATTCTGATCATCATATAGAAACCATTTCTTTTCAGAACGATGTTTTGCTTGTGCCGTATAATGTCCACCACGTGATGAGCCATGATGATCAATAATAGAATTGAGTTGATAGTCACATGATTTTTTATATGGCGACGATTGAGAAAATAGATCATGTAAAGATAGTTCTGGTCCAAACGGTTCAATAGCTGTATAAATCTTATTGCCATCATAAGTGAAACGCTTTAGCACAACAATAAGATTCTTTGGAAGTTTCCATACACGCGTTTTCCGAATTGCTTTGGATCGTTTAGGGGCGCACTTATCGCATGCGTAATCATCAATAACTTCTTCATTGAGTTCATCCATAATACATCGAATTAAAGTAAGTTTATCATTTTGTTTATGAATAACACCTTTAAGAGTATTAAATGTTTCCCATTTATTGGATGTAAACCCACATGATTGACAAAGAGTTTGAATATGGAACATTCCAAAGAATAGATCAACAAATGGTGAATAAGAGTTTTGAAAACTTTCTTTCCATACTTCTAGCGATTTTTGTTGAAAGATTTGACGCTCAGATTTCAAGTCGCATTTTGTAATATTCATATTCACTTTACGCGATAAAGATTCATGAAGAGAATCAAGAAGAAACATAAGAAACTCATGGGCATCATGTGGTTCTCTTAGTGCCAAGTGTTCAAAACAAGAATCTTTTGTTACTTCAGACAACGCATGCCAAAACCCGTTTGGACGAATAGAAGAGTTTGATTGGATTGTTGAAAGAGTTTGAACTACATTGGCAAACTGTTTTGTAAGTTCATTAAATTTACAACTATCTTTGAGAATAGTACTATACTTATCTTCTTGAAATAGATTCTCTAAATTGTAACAATGACGAAAGGCTTGAAGAGTCGCATTTGCATAACAAGTGAATCCGACATTTACGATTCCACCAGCACCACTAGTTTTACTAGTAGTACCATTAACATTGCTCATCTTATATGATACTTATTTTTACATTTAAACCTTTACAATTTTTTTCAGTTTTTACAAAAAATAAAAAAAATTGGTACTGTAGAATAAATAGATATTAGTATTAAAATGTCTAGTTATTATGATATTCAATTACTTGAAGATTTACACAACCATTTTCCTGAAATTCTTTATGGTTCTCAATTTGATAATAATCCTCTAGTAATCTATGTTCGTAATCAGGCACGTAACAGATATGATCTATTTACAAATGCTAGAAATAATCATGCTGGCGTAACAAGAACATATACAACACCACGTAGTAATGTAGAACCTGTAAGACCAGCAGCAAATAATGTATCAGATACAATTCGTATTACGTATAATCTAGATGAAATTGACAACTCTATTCCTTCATCACAAGAAGATTCTTTACTGAATCCTCTTGCGACACTTCTAACTGCTGCTCTATATCCTCAAACAAATGCTATGATGTTTCCTACTTTACGTAGACAGAATACAACATCATTTATGGAACCAGTTGTTGTTCGTCCTACACAAGAACAGATTAATAATGGTTCATCTATTGTAGAATCACTAAATAATAGTGATAATTGCGCAATTTGCCAAGATTCTCTTATTCAAGATGGGAGGCAAGTTCGAAGAATTCATGCTTGTCATCATATGTTTCATGATAATTGTGTTAATACTTGGTTTAATAATAATGTTCGTTGCCCTACATGTCGCCATGATATTCGCAACTAATAAGATTAGTTGCTCTATATTAGACTAACTTCGTTAGTATGATATTCGCAATTAACAAAGTTAATTGCTCTATATTAAGCCTAGTTAGGCGTGATATTCGACAGTAAATAAAAAACATGTTAATTATTATATTTTTTTAAGATAATATAATCTTAGCCAGATCCATTGGTAGTTCCTTCATCTTTACTGAATAGTGTGTTTCAATCTCTTCTTTCATACGCTTTTCATTTGTCGATACAATATTGATGGCAACACCTTTGCGACCATAACGACCAGAACGGCCAATACGATGAATATAGTTTTCACGATTATTTGGTAGTTCAAAATTCATTACTAGACTTATTTGTTGAACGTCAATTCCACGAGCAAGTAGATCAGTTGAAATTAGCACACGCACTTTTCCATCACGAAACTCTTGCATGCGACGACGACGCTCCGCATTCTCCATATCACCATGAATACATAGCAGAGGATAGCCATCATTCGATAGTTTATCAGATAGCCATTCTGCGCTTTGTCTCTTATTACAATAAATAATTGCTTGATTAATATTCAGTTGCTTATAAATATCACATAGGGCTTCATACTTCCATTCATCTTTCTCAACCTCAACAATAAACTGTTCAATGCCATCAAGAGTTACTTCTTCAGCAGGGACTAGAATACGAACTGGATCTTGTAGTAGTTTATTGGCTACTTCAATTACTTCCTTAGGCATTGTAGCAGAGAATAGAGCAACCTTTGTGGTATTAGGGAATCCAATATCCAGAATACACATCACTTGTTTATAGAAACGATCTTCAAGCATTTGATCGGCTTCATCTAATACTAGCACTTTAATATCACGTGTTTTAAGAATTTTACGCTCCATTAGATAATACATACGTCCTGGTGTTCCAACGATGAATTGAACGCCGTTTTCAATTGCAGTAATATCATCTTTAATTGGAGTTCCACCAGTTGCGCAATAACAGTTTACTGGAAGATAGGAACCAATACTTTTTGCCACATTATAAATCTGCTTCGCTAGTTCTTGAGTAGGAACAAGAACGAACACTTGGGGTTTATTTAGTGTTACATCAATTACTGACATAGAACCAATAGTAAATGCGCCAGTTTTACCAGTTCCTGATTGAGCTTGGGCTAGAATATCACAACGCTCACGAATTGGAACAATCGCCTTTTCTTGAATTTTTGAAGGTTTTTCAAATCCATATGAATAAATGCCTCTTAAGAGATTATCCGGTAATCCCATATCATCAAACGCCTTATATACCTTAACATTTTCTGACTCCATTCTTTATAATACTATTAAAAATTACTTTATGTATCCAATTTTTTACAAAATTTGTAAAAAATTTAAACAATGTTTTAGAATCTATTAGTAGTAAAATGGAATCCGATAACTTTGTTTCATCTGGCGCAATTGATGCCGACGATGTAGAAGATGTATTAGAAGATCTTGATGAGTTTGATGAAGTTGAAGATGAAGTAGATGTTGAAGCAGAAGAAGAAAAAACGTATTTTAGTAATCCAATTGAACAACTACTAAAACATCATCCAGAGTGTGTTCTCGAATATGAAGAAGCAGAACAAGCAAATATTCCACTAAGAACTACTCTTTCTGAAGATGATCCAGTTCATCGCTCTATGCCTTTCCTTTCTGTATTTGAACGAACCAAAATTCTTGGTATGAGAACAAATCAACTCGCACAAGGCGCACGACCTTATGTGAAAGTTCCAGAATATATTACAAATGTTCTTGATATTGCAAAACTTGAACTCAATGAACGTCGTCTCCCTTTTATTATTAAACGATACATGCCCGATGGAACATATGAAAAGTTTCGTTTGAGTGATATGATTATTCTTTAAAAAATACGAATTCTCTCTTCAGGCGGTATATAAATCTTATGTTCTACTTTTATACTAAATGCTTCATAAAATTCATCAAATTGAACTACAATATTATTTACACGAATATCTGGAGGAGAATGTCTATCCATAAATAAACTTTGTAACTGTTTTCTTTTATGTTCTTTTGTTCTCCAAGATACGGCATATGAAATAAAAAATTGTTGAAGTTGATATATTCTTTCTTTATCAGGAAGATCTTTTATTTCTTTTTTTAGAGCTTCTAAAGCAATTGATACTCCTCCTAAATCTGCTAAATTCTCATTTAATGTGAGTCTACCATTTATCTTAATATTATAAACTTCAGAATTATTATAAAATTCTACAAGCTTTTTTGTTATAGAATTATATCTTCTATTATCTCTAGCTAACCACCAGTTATTTTTTAAACCATATTGATCATATAATCTTCCATCATTATCAAAAGCATGAATCATTTCATGTCCTATTACACACCCTAATCCACCATAGTTCCATCCAATTGAACTTCCTCCAAAATATGGATATTCTAAAATTCCAGCGGGGATTACAAATTCATTTATTTCATTATAATAAAAAGCGTTCACATAAAATGAAGGTTCATTCCATGTTTTTCCAGGTTTTGAAACTTTATTTAATAAATAAATATCATTATCTGTAGAACTTGCTGATAATAAATAAATATTCATTAATAAATTATCTGTTTGTAGCATCGGTAAGTTAATTTTGTAATAATATTCTGGCCAACCTATACTTAATACCATTTTATGAACCTTTTCTTTGGCAATTTCTTTCGTTTTATCTTCTAACCATTTATTTGTTTCAATTTGTTTCAAAGCAGAGTTACGTATATTCTGTATAAATTGTGTTGCTGATTTTTTTAAAGATTCTTTTAAATATGTATTTTTATATAATATTGATAATGGTGTTGTTAAATACTGCTTTGTCAGCTGTAATGTTAAAAACTTCTGTTCTATCTTTTTTTCTTGACCACTCAGAGTTTTAGAAAAAAAATCATAATCTATATCATCATATGGTGGTGGAAGTATAGGTAATGCGTGAAGAATAATATGTAAGATAAAGAATTGTATCCATTGATCTAATTGAAATGACTGAAACGCCTTTTCTAAAATATGAATAAATTTATTACTTTGTAAACGATATGTATAATCTTTCCAAGATGTAATACCATAGGAACTAAAAAATGTACACCAAGGAAAGTTTTTAAACTTATTTTCAAGTTCAGATCCTTTCAGTAATATACTTTCGTCTAATAATGAACTTTGTATATGAGATGCGAAATAACTTTCTAATGTAATAATATTTGATATATCCTCTATCTCCAATAACTTACATACTTTTTTAACAAGTGAAATATAAGACATTAATGTTCTTATCTTACCTGGAGCAGTCCCTTTATAGTAAGATATATCTGGTAATCCTAAAGAACCACTTGTAATTACAAGAGTATATACTGATTCATTTTCTTTTGTTCTTTCAAGATGAAGAAATGCACTAACTAAACAATCAATTTTATTTCTACAAAAACTTCCTAAAATTTCACCAATATCATCTATTGAGCGAATACAACGAAGTTTTTGTATCTCCTCTTTTAGTAATTTTATACTATTATTTTGAACACTTGCTCTATTTGATGACATAACAAATCGACCAATAACATCTTTTACTTTATTATCAAATGTTTTTGGTTCTTTTCCTTTTGCCGCATGTGCCTGAGAATCATTTAAAATATTGAATAAATCTTTTTCAATAATATCACTAATTTCATCATCTACACTATATGATACTTGATACGGAGGAATATCTGCTTTTTTCAACCATTCATCATTAACATATAAATAAAAGTTATCACCGGGATGAAAAAGGGTTGAAAATTCTGGATATTTAATATTCTTTTGAAATTTTGTCTTGTATTTTTTCAATGTTTTCATACCTAATTCTTAGTGTTATATTAACATTACAACTATAGGTATATGCCTTTGTCTTATATATTTTATTTTTTAATAAATATAGGCGTTTTTCTTGTAATGGAGAAATTCTACAAGTTTCACGCATCTACTTTTTTGTCAGAAGTTTTATTATAAAATCCGGTAGATTTTACTAGTTCATATACTAGAGGATTATCTACTTTTGTATTCTCATAACTACAGAATTCATACACATTTTTATCATTATACATATATAAAAATTTGGATCCTTCTTTTTCCATTAACATATATCCAACATTTTGTAAATGACCTGCTACCTGAGTTGAATAAATATTAGTATCAGGGCTATTTGTATAGTTTACAATGATTAATCCGGGTCTGAATTTACTGTTTAATAAAGAGAATAGTATAGGAATCTCAGTTGAATCATTAATTTGAATATTTAATAAATCTAAGCGTTGATTTTCAACAGGTATATTCATAGCATCACAAATTGTTTGGACATATCTTTCAAACTTAATTGTTTGAACACTTTCTCCAGATAGATCAATAGTTCCATCGTAAAAAAATGGTAATGAATTCGATATACGAAGATTCTTACCTAAAATCCATTTATTTACCACATCTTTTGTGAAATCACATCTTGTTTCATCAGATTCTTTGCGACTATTTAATATGGTTACTACCTTTTCCCAGCTTTGTAGTTTTTCTTTATTATATTCAATAATATGAAGTGGGCAACCGAGGGTTTCTCCTATTTCAAGTTCTGCGATTGGTGAACTTGAAGTTCCAACCGAAATAAAAACAGTTTTAATACTTTTTGTAGAATAAAATTCCCAAAGTTTATTTACAATAGGTAAAGGGTTTAATGAATTCGCACCAATTAACTTTGTCTGTTTTTCTTCCGGGGCATCGATTGTTGTCATTTCTTTTTTTAGAAAATTTTTATTGAACTTTTATATTACGCATAAGTTTACTGGCGCTTGGCATTACTGACGCCAATTCTTACCACAGTTCAAGCAATTGATGAAAATTGTCATTGGTTCATCCGCAGAACGAGTTTGCATCTCATAATATGTGCATTCACGCTTGAAACAATGAGTACACAAGAACTGATCAGTCGCCATTGATTTATTACCTTCCAGTTGGCGCTTTTCAATTAGTTTCTGATGTTCAATCATTTCTTTCCATTTTGATTCATATAATGTATAGTAGTTCATTGAACAAATTTCAGATAGAGATACTTTATTTTGTTTATATTTTTCAAATAGTTCTTTATTTTGAATATACGAATTTGAATTTAGATTGCCAATTACTTTACGCGCAATAGATTTATACAAATTTTTATATAGTTCTATTGACCAATCACGGGTAATATGCTGAATTAACGCATCATTCAAACTTTGTTTATAAATTTCGTTTTCAAGTTGCTCACATTCATTTTTTGTAAGGACTTTATGAAATAGTTTTTCAATTACTTTCACTGTATTTAATCGCATGTCATTTTTAACAGATGTTTCATTTAGTTGTTTCTCTGGATGAACATATTTTGAAATCTGAATCGCTTGTGTAGACGCTTTCTTCTTTTTTTCTTTTTTAACTTCGACAACTTCTTCTTCTGATTCATACGCTGTTTCAAATGTGTTTAATTCATCTTCAGGTTCAACATCTGGTTCAACAATATCATCAACATCTTCATCTTCTTCAAAATCATCATCTTCATCATCATCTTCATCTATATCTTCAAATCCACCAAACGCCTTTGAGTAAAACTGTTCATAATCTTCTACTTTGAAATGAATTGGATTCGCAAATGAAGTATCTGATTTTGATGCTACAAGAATAATATCACCAAAGACGAGAGTGTTATCGTGAGGCGGTGGTAGTTCATGTTTATTTTCAGTTCCCGCTTTCCCTTTTGTAAATCCAAATAGATATAAAGTTAGATTTTTATATTGATACGTTCCAAGAATTTCAACTTCAACCTTCTTTTTAAAGTATGTTTGGATATGTTTTAGAGTTAGTTCTTTATCACTGCCTAATGATACTTTAACAGATTTGACTTCTGCTTTTTGGGTTAGATTCAATAGATTTACTAGACTCATTTCTTTATAATATTAAAGTATGCTTAAATAACTTTTAATTTTTTTATTTTTTTGTAAGGGTTTAAGTAATTGACTTGTATATATAAGTAGTGATGAATTATGAAATAATTTACTATTTTAAAGATAATAAAATTGATTCTGATAATTATCTTTATCTATATGATTTTGGAAATATAAAAGGGTTTTTATATGATAATGAATTTAAACTCTTTAAAATTCTTAAGAAGGATTCTAAAGAGAATATTTTTACAGAGTATTGTGTAAGTTGTGAACAAATCCCTTTAAAAGCACTTTCAATTGAAAAATATAATTGTAAATATGAGAATAATTTATATAAAACACAACATTTTACAATTGAAGTTAGTTCTTATTTTAAACCTTCTCAACCTTTACTTTATCAACCTTCACTTCCTCAACCTTCACTTCCTCAACCTTTACTTTATCAACCTTCACTTCCTCAACCTTTAGTTTATCAACCTTCAGTTCCTCAACCTTCAGTTCCTCAACCTTCACTTCCTCAACCTTCAGTTCCTCAACCTTTACACAAGAAGCAGATAAACAAGAGAACAAACTTAATAAAGAACGTTGAACATCCATCGCCGGTAAGCGAGAAAATACAACAGGCACAACTGTTTCAACAATCTCAGATACAACTTCCCAAGAACCAGTGGATGTCTTTAGAACAGATAATGAAACATTCTTTGCCTGCAGTTCTTCAAGCACCTTCTTTACAACAGATACAAGTAAATCAATCTTCTCAGATTTTGAAGAAGAAGTCTTACCAACATTTACGGCAACCTCAAAGGCAAGTTCAAAAATCTTCTCAAGATTTAAAGTCTCAACATTCTTCAATAAATCAGAGTTTAGTGCTTGTGTGACAAATTTCTCAATACTCATTCTTTTCTTATATTTAGATGGAAATAAAAAGACTTGATAATTTATACACAGTCGTTCTCGTTTTAGTTGTAGCCTCACTATTATACTTTTCTTATATATATTATACAAGCAAAGAAAAGTTTGAAGTTCCTGCCCCTGCTGCTAGTGTTAAAAAACCGGAACCTATACCAATTCCTCGCGAAGTATCTCCATCTGGCCCAAATCCTCCAAATGCTAGAATACCTGACGTAATAGCGAAACAGCAAGATAATTATAATATTGTACCAAATGATACTCAAGATGAAAACTATGGATCGCAAGATATTCAAGATAATTTACGCTATCCTGAAAGACTATTTGGTCCTGGAATGAAAAACGATGATACAAGAGTTTTAGTAGAATCTGGTGCCGCTAGTAGAAATCTTCTACCAACAGCGGAACCTATTCAGCCTTTTAATGCTGAACCAATTAGTTCTGGTGGATTAATGGGTCGTATTGGCGCAAATGATACAAATATGAATCAGAATTATGCCTCCTTTTGAGAATCTATGCTTAGGCCTAAACATTGTAAACTATATACTATAGTAAAATGGCTAGCGCTAGTGAACAAGAACAGATTGTACAAGGATCATTAAAAAGTTCTCATAGAAATACACATGCTATTGTATTAAAAAGAGCAAATACTTTTCAAAGTCAAAAAGCAATTGATTTTCTAAATTCAACGAAATTGGATTTAGTAATTCAACAAAGACTTTCAGCGGATAAAGCTGAAACTCCTTTGAAGAAAGGAACTTTCTTTATTGAATCATTTACAACTAAATCAGAGCCAGGATTTCTTGTATTTTTACCAAATCTTCCAGGTATTTTTGTAAAATACAACTTGTCTAAGAAAGAACGTGCTCAAACAAAAGGACAGCCTCTATGTTATATTTTGAGATTTCGTGTAAGTGCAAAAGTGAATGAAGGTTCTGTATTTGTTGCTTCAATCGATACAATTAATCATAGAATCTTTTTAGAAGATATTTATGTTTGGGCAAATGAGAATCTATTTTCTACAAAACTTTTTTCAGAACGACGATCTGCCATGAAACAGTTTGTTGAATCTCATTGGATGCCAGATTCTCGCTTGCTTGGAGGACTGGTGGCATCTATTATTCAACCAAAATCACTTTCATCTTTTGATAGTGTTTCAGATACAACAGAGTTTTTGAAAATTGTTTTTATTCCAGAGGTATGTAATAAACGTCGTTTCGCATTATATTTGAATGAAACTGAAGCAAAGATTGATAATGGTTATTATGGACGTGTTGTTCAACCGCAGCAATACCAACAATCCCAACAATCCCAACAATCCCAACAATCCCAACAAAAGCAGCAGCAACAGCAGCAACAACAACCTATTCAAAAGAAACCAACAGTAGCGAAAGCAATAAAAGATCCAATTCTTCCAGACGTTTTTAACTTATATAATGGTTCAGAGAATCTTGGGCACGCATGTATCCAAGATTTATCTTTGAGTAAAAGGCTCAAAGATAAGAATAATGTAAATGTAAAGATTGATTATAGTGAAGAGTTTAAACGTTATGAAATTGTTGATTTAGAAGATTAAAAAATAAAGAATAATTAGATGGTTAAAAGAAAAAATATGCGTAAAACACAAAAAGGTGCTGGTTATTCATTTGGCCAAGCAGTTGCCCCTGAAGCCCCTTATGCTCAAGAAGTAATTGGAGGACCTAAACTAACACCAGATTGCTTAGCTGCTACTAGACCTGGTTTAGCATCTACTTTACCTGGCACTGGTGGACTCCCGGGTTTTGCTGGTGGCGCACGCAACTTAGCTAATTCTGAAGGTATTTCACAAGCGCAAGCAATTGGCTCCCCTTTAATGAAGGGTGGTCGTTACACATACGATGTTGGCGCTGGACCTTTAACAGGCTCTGCTGGACCTGCCATGGGTTCTTATCCAGTTGTAAGCCGCATCGGCTGCGAAGGTGGATTAGTGAACACATCTCCTTCTGGTGCTCAACCAAATCCTACACCTTTACAAAACGGCGGTGTAGGTGGTGTTGATAGCGCATATTACATTGCTCCTACGGCCGGTTATAGCAATGGCGCAAGTAGTTGGGTAGGTTCCACAGGTGCTCCTTCTTTAGTACAAATTCCGTTTGATGCTCGTATTGCGAACCCAGCATGTAATAAGACTGGAGGTGGTAAACGTAAAATGAGAAAATCACGTAGATCTAAGCGTAAGGGAAATCGTAAATCAAGAAAAACTAGACGCTAATTAGAGAATGTCTAAACAACCATTTAAAAAATTAACAACCACGCTAACTGGTATAAATACTACTGTGATCCCTGCGGGGACACCTGTAGATAATAAATTTCCAGATGGGTATCCTTCTAGAGGATCAAAAGGTAACCTTGGAGGATTAGAATCTACTTATAAAAATAAAGCATTTGGGCCTGGGAAGACAGAAAACCCTTATAAAAATAACTACAAAGACAAATTTGATTCACGTTATCCTTCTGTTTGGAGAAAACCAATTGCTATAGACTATGTTCGCGGGTTAGATGACTGGGAGACAGCCGCATTAAGTGCTGCGTTAGGAACACCATGGAGCCCTACTGTTACAGAACCAACACAAGAACCAGAACCAGGATCAGAACCAGGATCAGGATTAGCACCAGAACCAGGATTAGCACCAGAACCAGGATCAGCACCAGAAACAATATCTATATATGGTCCAATTATAAGTAATTTTGAAGATAGTACTACTGCGCCGTCTCCTGGTGAGCCCTATTCTGGTGAGCCGTCTTCTGGTGAACCCTATTCTGGTGGCGCTAAACGCACTACTGGAGGTGGTCAAGATATAAATATTTATATAGTTGTTAATAATGAGAATAATGAAAAAAGATATTTAAATGTTGTAAGTAGTGAATCTATATCTATATTAAAACTAAGTAGTGATAACACTCATTTATTAACGACTGATAATAAAATATCCACTAACACTATAGACCAGATTAATAGTCAAATTTCTAATACTAATTTACTAAATCATAATGATGAACGACAATTATATGATGCAATAACGAATTTTCAGGAATATGTAAATACAAGCGGAGAAAGAACCGCACCAGCACCAGCAGCAGGATCAGATGATATATATGATTTAACAGCAAACGTAAGTGATGGTAACCAAATAAATATTAGTTGGAAAGGCTTAGCGTATGATCCTAATAGAGAACCTCCTATTACCATAAGTATTAATCCAAATCCAAGCCTCTTTCCAATAAGCCCAACAATAACAGAAGGAACTACTGAAGCTATATTTCATACAGTTGAGGATGATCTTATACCAACTGGTGATTATACGATAACTATAGATTATGATTATAAATCAATAAGTTATACATTAAATTATACTAGAGAAGAAACAAATACTGGAGAACCACCAGTATCTGGAGAAGAAACAAATACTGGAGAACCACCAGTATCTGGAGAAGAAACAAATACTGGAGCACAAGCACCAGCACCAGAATCAACAGAAGGCGGTAAAAAAGCAAAATCACGTAAATTCAGAAAACATTTCCGCAAAACACGTAGACTAAGAAAGGAACTTTAGAAGTAGAAGTAGAAGTAGAAGTAGAAGTAGAAGTAGAAGTAGAAGTAGAAGTAGAAGTACGGCGTTAGATAATAATTAAAATATGTTTGTATCATTTAGTAAATGGTGAAGGCCAAAGCAAAAACTTTAAAAAGAGTTAAAAAACCTTCTAAAAAAACATATTTTCATAAAGGAGGGCAAACTTCTCTTGAATTTATTAATTTATATAATTTGTTTAGTGAGAATTTAGAAAAAAAGAAAGAACTTTTTGAATCAATCAAAAAGAATGGTTCTTCTATTTACGATTCAAAAACAACTCAAAAAAATGATTCATTCAGAATATCTGCAAACGACATTATATTATTTCTAGAAGATTTTAATCAAACTGTTATTCAACAAGTAGAAGAGAAACGTAGTACAATTCAACAAAAGCTTCTACAATATTCTGTAAAATACACCCAGTATTTTGTTGAAATTAATATGGATTTAGATACTTTATTAAATGAAATTAATGAAACTCTTACGTATGCCCGAAACATTAATTCAAAGTTTCAATCAAAAGATGTTCATGTTCATTTAATTCAATCAAATTTTAATTTACTGAATGAAGTAAGGCTAAAAGTAAATGATTTGAATGAACGTTTACGCACTTTATTAAATCAAGTTGATACGATTTATGAAATAGTTAAAAAAGAACCTTCTGAAGATTCTATTTCTGATGATGTAGAAACATATAAACGTAATATTCAAGATTCTATTTCAACAGTAAATAGATTAGTACCAGATGGGTTTATTCCAAATTCTAACACAAAGTTTATTAAAGGATGCCCTTTAGGAACAACTCTAAATGGTGATCAATGCGTTTATTACAATGGAACTACTATTCTAGATTCGGTGCCTTTTCAAGATAAATTAGTTCAATCAAATTCTGACTATGTAGTTTGGTTTAATCAAATAAATGAACAATCTGTTGGATTGCCAACTATATTTAAAAAGAAACCAATAGAATATTTACTTCCATTGTCTGAAGAAGATTCAAAACTATTTAAGCTAAAATATGTAGTGGCAGAACAAAATGGAACTGTAAAGTTGGATAGAAATAATATGAAAAAGTTTGTAAATGAAATAAGTTGTTGTTGGGATCAAGATTCTGGATTAATGGGATCAACTGGAAATAGTTCATACTATATCGATTATGATAATTTACCACAGCCTATTATTCTATTAGAAAAAGTTGCTCCAACAATTCATAAAGATCTTTCTTTTATTAAATATGTGAAACTACTAAATGAAGAAGATCAAGTTCTTTCTGGAATTCAGTATTTAGAAACAGATATATCTGGAAATATTTTATATAATAAAGAAAAGAATGTAATATGTTTTTATCCAGATCTAGAAGAATATGAATTCTCAAATAATAGCTTTACAAAGAAATCATTTAATACTATTGATATATATAAATATATTCTTTTAGAAGGAAGTTTAAATAAAGTTCCAAGTCTAAATGCGAATATTCAAACAAGTTATGATACAGCACTATTAAATTCTTTTAAATATAACGTAATACCTTTAGCATTTGTCAATAAATATGTGGAAATAAATGTGGATAAGTATTTCTCATCTTTTATTTTACCATCTATATTAGTGAATGAAGGTGATTATTTCTTAATCCACAATAAATCTTCAAACTATCCAATTATAGTAAATATATCTAAAACAACGAATGAGGCAAATGTTGTATTATATCCAAATGAAATATACTGTTTTATATATTCAAATGAATCTAATATGCTACAATATGGGTTTATTAAATATAGTTTACACGATGTAAACTATAATACAACAAACAAAGTTGCTAAGATTATGCCTTTGAATAAATATGTATTTGTTGAACCAAAAGACTATTATGATGGTGAAACATTAGTAATGAGTAGTTTTGATCCTATTTATGATTCTCAAAAACATGTTATTGCTGTTCCAAATTTTGATGAGTCTAAGAAAAGCTATTATAATTTTGATGATGTATTTCAATTAAATCCAATTCAAGTTGAAGTTCTAGAACCTCAAGTAAAAGTTGTAAATAATAAGACGTTTGATTCTGGAACCTATAACAATATAAGTGAGACAAAAGAATTTACACCTTATAGTTCAAATTATGTATCAAAAACAAATTCTGGTGTCTTATTATTCTGTGATGAATCTGGAAAACCTTTAATTGATATGTTAGGCTATTTTATTCCTGTTATAACACCCATTTTATATAATGGAACAAACTATTTTTGGATAAACTATGAGAAAGAATCTAGTATCGAGTTTAAGAGAGACTATATTGATGTATTAGTCTTAGATTCAAACTATGTAGCAGAAAATCAGTTTACAACCAAATATGTTTCAAAATATTTAACAAATAATATTTATACAAATAAAGATTCAAAACCTATTGTATCAAATCAAAATACTTTTGTAGTTGCTGAAAATATATCAAATCTAACAATACTTAATATAAATATATCTGAAAATACTAACTTTAGCACGACTATACTAAAACCAGAAGAGATTCAAACTTCTATTAATACTATTCATTTATCAAACAAGATAGAAAACTATATTGAAAATACAAAACTATTGATTCATCAATACAAAGATATTTCAGGAAATATGAATAATTTAGAAGATTTACTTCTAGAACTACAACATAATTCACAAATAGGGACAATCAAATCTTTAGATGAAGCAGAAACTAATTATAAGAATATATTGAAAACAAGTGATAAGTTAAAAAGTTTCTTACAAACACAAGAATTTACTAAATTAAATACTATAAGAATACAAGAAATAAAACAAATTCGTAAAAATGAACTTCAAATTATTCAAACTTCAATTAACGATTTATCTAGTAAATTAGTTTCACTAAAATCTAGTGATAATGATTATACTTATTTAGAAAATACACTAAAAAAGTTAAAAAATGCTTATGATTCTTTAAATTATAATATGGATTCAATAAATGATTATGATATATTAAAATCTCAAGAACAGAACACAAAAATCTTGATGAATAGTATACAAGTTTTACAAAATAATATAGTATCATTTGAAAAATCATTAGAAGAAAAAGAAAGAATAGTAAATGAATCAACTTTAAAGATTAAAGAAAATAATTTATTAGATTTACAAAAGATAATTGATAGTACAATTGAATCAATTAATGATTTAAAGTCTAGAAGAAATGAATTAAATGAAGTAAATAAAATAAAGTTTGATTCATATTTAGTTAATTTGAATAATATAATTGAATTAATAGAAAAAGATAAAACTACAATTGTAAATACAGTACATACAATAGATTCAAGAATAAAAAATAATGAATTATATATTCAAGATTTAAATAAAGTAAAAAAGAATTTAATAGATCTTTTAGATGTAAGTCAAATTGATTTAATAAAAAAGATTCAAGAAGGAAAACTAAGTATAAATAAGAAGATACATATCTATAAGAAAAATCATGAAAATATACTTTCATTACTAAAGAGTTTAAATATTTCATCTCAAGAAGATTATGAATCTGAATTAAGAAAATATTATACTGAGATTATAGAGATTGAAAGTTTATTGGCAAATGAAAATGATTTAACAATTTTAGAATCTAAGAATTCTAGAATTGATGAAATACAAGATTTAGAAAATACTATTCTAACTGATTTACAAACAATTGAATTAAACCCAACTCCAGAACCTGTTACTTTAATACAAGTTCCATTAGAGTCAGAAACTTTACTTCAAACTGGAGGGAAAAAGAGACACAGTACAAGAAAACATAAACGCAAATCTAATCATCAGTAAATAAACAACCTCCTTCAGATACTTCTATTTCAGATTTTTTAGAAGTTTCTTTAATTCCATCGTTATTTCCTTGTTGAACTATTTCAATACTATATTCACATTTTTTATAATAGTTCTTTCTGGAACGCCATTGATTCATTAATGGATCATGAGGGTCAATAATATCAATAATCATAGGCTGTATTACTCGTTCACTAATACGAGTGCGTAAAATACGACCCGTGCTTTGTTCTACATTTGTTCTAGGACTTGCCAGAATGACAGAGTTCAAGCTTTTAATATTCATAGCTTCTGATGCCATAGAATAACTTGCTAAAAGAACTTTTGCCTCAATCGCTCCAGATTCTCTCACTTCTTCTTTCATACCTCCAATATAGTAGCTTGTACTTATAGTTTTTGGAAGAAGTTTTTCAATTTCATTTAAATGTGCGATACGCGCAGATAAAACTAAAATCTTTCTATTTACATCTTCTGCTAAAGAACAAATCCAACGCGCAATTTCTTGATTTCGTTCTTTACATTCAACTATATATGTAATTAATCTAGGAATGATAACATCTCTCTTATAATCATATGGAATTTTTAAATAATCTGGATCTTGACATGTAATATTTATACCTTTTACAATAACAGTTGGATCAGGTTCACGAACCTTTTCCCAAAACAAAGGTTTTCCAAGAAACATTTCAAATACTTTTGTTAAACCGTCTGCTCTAACTGGTGTGGCAGAAAGACCTAACAGTTTATTTGTTTGAATCTTGAAAAGAGCTTTACAGAAATGTTGTGCACCTAAATGATGACATTCATCAAAGATTGTGAAACCATAGTCTTTAAAGAAGTTTTCTGGAAATGTTTGAATACAAAGAGTTTGAATCATACAGATTGTACAATCATATTCAATTGTAACTGGTGGATTTAGATAAGATACATTTGCTTCTTTTAGTCTATTAATAATTTCTTCTTTTGATCCACTTACTTTAATCTTATTTTCTTTTGCTATTTTTTTAAGTTCACTTAGACTTGGTTCATTTGCTGGAATCGTTTCAGATCCAACTTGACGCACATCTGCTTGAAGAATTCCAACTTTAAGATTTGGCATTACACTTGAAATTTCATTTTTCCATTGATTCATTAAGAATTCTTTATCAACTACAATCAAGAATTTCTTTTTAATTTGAGATGCAATATTTAAAGCCATAAATGTTTTTCCCTTTCCGCATGGAACACAGATTAGTCCATTTTTTTTTGACTGTAAATAAGTATTTATAATATCTTTTTGATAATCGTAAGGGGTTCCTTTAAATAAAGAGTGATCATCCGATAAATCTGACCCTTCCGATAATAAATTTACTTCAGGTTCTCCAAATTTTGTGATTGCCCATTCTCTTGGAAGATAATAACGTTCTGGAGATTCTTTATATATTTTAAATCCAATTTCACCTTTTATTTTGAATCTATCATCTGTTTTGGGTTCAACATTACAACTATCCATAATCATTTTTAGATTTTTCTCAGAAAGAAATGATTTACGGATAGAATATCCTTTATGAGTTAAAACTTTATTATTATTCATTCTATATACTATTATAATATTGTTTTATACAACCAATTTTGCGGAAATATTACAATTAAAATTAACTATATGTAGTAGATGGACGAATATTATATTATTTTTACATCACTATTAATATTTGCGGTTGCTCCATTTGCGCCTGATGTATTTTATAACTATTTTGTTGATACGTATGTTGGTATTTTTATATTATTATGTATTTCATTATATTCTATAACATATGGTTATCTACCAGCGGTAACAGTATTTACTGCAGTAGCTGGTTTATATGCTGAATCACATACTCGCAAGGCAAATAAAGTGAGAAGTGTAGATGCTTCAAATAATGTTCTTTCTGAGGCAGTAAAGAATATTGTAGAAGCACCTAAACTAGTATCTTCTGAAGTTCATCCTCCTATGGAAATGCCTGACGGTGATGTTGTAACATTTACACCCAAAGATTCTGAGCAGACAAATGAGGTGAATAAATCAGAATCTATTAATGAAAAAGAGGCTCTTCCTACAATCTCTTTATCTAAAGATGCGGAAGCAGTGTATGAGCAAAATAGTTTGGCTGAAAAATTAGATTAATAAAGTAGGATGAAAATATATTATTTTATAAGTATTATTATAATAATTCTTATAATATCATATTTTTTAATAAAAAGAGAAGGGTTTGAGAATCAAAATAATGATAATAATGTATATGTTATAAATCTTGATGAAAGTGTTGATAGAATGGAACGATTAATGAAAGACTTTTCTGATGTGTTTAGTATATACAGAACTTCGGCTGTAAAGATGACTCCAGGTCAACAAGGTTGCGCATTATCGTTTGTGCGTATTGTTAAAATGGCGAAAGAAAAGGATCTTCCAACAGTATTAATATTTGAAGACGATAATAAACCAGAACCTAATTTTTATCAGAATTGGATTATTATTAAAAGTTACTTAGATTCTCATATGGATGAATGGGAAATATTTAATGGAGGAATGAGAAATATTATGGGAATACAAAAAATGATAGAACTTGAATCTGGTATAAAACTAATAAAACCAACTGGGGGATATTCTGCGAATTGGATCTATATAAATAGTAATGTGTATGATAAGATTTTAGCTTGGGAAGCAATAGGTAAACCTCTTATAGATTTATGGTTTTCAAATAGTTTTAATATATGGTGTTCATATCCTATTTTAGCATTACAATATTCTGGTAAAAGTGATATTGAAGGTGGATATCGTGAATTTAGTAAAGAAGATGAAATATTAAAAAGAGATCTTGAAAGATTAATATCATTTTACTAAAGCAGCCCCAATTAAAAAGCCAGAAAACCCAAAAATACCACCTATAGTAATGTAAAATCCCATTTGTGTAATTGGTGTTATATCCATTTGGAATAGATTACCAAATACAAATTGAACTAATAAAAATATTAGTAATAAAACAATTAAAGTGGCTAATCCCCATCCTCCAATCAAACGTAACTGTTCAAAATTTACTTTAGAAACCTCTGCGGCATTCCGTAAAGCATCACGATTACTTTGAATATCTCCTAACATTACATTTCCATCTATATCAAAATTAATCTTATTGTCAGAAGTGATTGCACCATCAATATCAAGTGCTACACATTTAATATTACCTACTGGGACACTGGTAGGTGTAGGTGGGGCTGGTGGATCGGTTGTTCTAGGAGGGCCAGATGCAAATCCTTCCATATTTGTAAATCCTTCTATATTTGAACTAGGACAATTATCTTTGAATGTATCACATTCTATATTTTTTATTAATGTGGATGGTAATGTATTTTGATTCATAAAAGGAGCTACATATGTTGGCCAAATATCAATAGATGAATTAATAACAGATGGATCTTGTAGTTGACCCGCAAGATTATTTACTACAGATAAAGCTTGTTCTGATGTTGAATTAAGACGAATATTATTTAGTGTTTCTTGAACTTTCTTTTTTGTTTTTTTAATATCATCTTGAATTCTTTTTTGAATCGTTGTTAAATCTTGATTTGTCCAAAGAGCTAATAATGAATTATACAGATTTCTTGAAATCTTTATTCCAGTATAATTAAAACATATAAAAATATTATCACCTTGTCCTACACATGTTTGATATGTTACATAATCTTTTTCAGATACACCTTTAAAAATAGATTCAATAGAATATAGATTTGTTTGATTAATAGAAGCAAGTCCTTGTAAATATAAATTATCACTTGTAACAGAATTATCAAGAATTAAAGGAATAACATATAAAATATATTTTGGATCTTGTTCATTAATATTATATAATGTAATAATAATATCTAATTTATTTTGAATAGCAGTACTTGTTTTATTCGGAATCCAATCAGAATGTGTAGGATATGTAAGTTGAATAGATTCAAGTTTGTAAATTATATCTTTTACATTCATTTCAATAGAATTAAGATCTTCATCAATTCGCCCTGATAGTCGTGCTTCATCTTCAAAACTAGGATTATTAAATCTTTCTCTAAAAGATATAGATGATATTAAGAATGAAAAACAATCTTTTAGTTTATCATATTTATCTTGTAATTCAGTTGCTGGAACTGTCATCCGTAATGGAAAAGATACATAACTACAACCGTTACAACTTCTAACTAAACTCATTCTCTTCTTCTATATCACATTTGGGATATACGTTGGAACTAAAAACATAGTTTATAAGCAAAGCCTCACCAGCCTCGCTGGAGAGGCCCATTAAACCTATAAATACTTACTGTTCCATTTTGTTGTGTTGGACTAATTTCAACATTTTCACCATCGTATAGTTCTTCACATCCATTATCATCTTGGCAGTCACGTCTCTTAAATTTAATAGGTAAAGGAATTGGATTGTTTGTATCTGTGCGTGTGTAATAGTTGAATCTATCAGATCTTGAAGCTACACGACGTCCATATAGTGGTAGTAGTTCGCCACTTGATGTTTTTACAACGCCCATTGACTGATAATCATCAGGGATACCGCGTGTTGCCATACTTGTTAACCCATAATAGTTTTGAGTAGGTTCTGGTGCTCTTGTATATCTATCATCACCGCCTCTTGAAACATTAATGTAAATTGGTTGTTGTTGTTGCTTTTGCTGTTGTTGTTGTTGTTGTTGCTGTTGCTTGCGAGTTTGCTCATGTTTCTCATTTGATCCTTTACGCTCACTATTAAGATACATTTGAGAAGCATATAATAGAAATGCTAATAATATAACCACTAATAGTATAAAACTAGGAGTTATACAAAATACACCGGGAGGACATATATTACGTGCTCTTGCCATCTATTTCTACTGATTTTAGATTTGATGAGTTCGTAGAGTTATTTGTTGTTGTCTTTGCTAACGCAGTGTTGATTGAAATATCATCAATTACAGGCACATGAATATTATTTCTGGGGAAATTATTCTGTGTTCCAGAAGCAGGCACAGATGATTCAGTAGGAGTATAAATACGTGTGTTTGTTTCAACATTCATACCTAAATTCTCAAACTCTGCCATAAATGTAGGAATAGAAGCATTGCCTAATACTGGTTCATCAACTACACCGGAAACTTCTTTTACTCTAGGTAAAACATGTTCTTTCTTTATTGCTTGAACACGATTTGATACTTCAGTTAAATTTGTAAAAGGTTCTTGTTTATAACCAGATTTCATCTTTTGAATACGAGCACTTATTTCAGTTGGATTTACATTCATAAATTTTTCTTTTTTAGAACTATTGCCCATTAAATAGTTTAATATGTTAATAAATTGAGGAACTATGTATACAAATGTTACAATAAAAGGAGATCTTGTTAAATAAAATAGTAGTCCAGCAAAAGTTGTTGTAATTAAGAAACTATTAAAAGGTATTGTAAAGAAGTCATATAATGCAACAGTTGAACCGATCACAACTAAAACATTATCTTCTTTAGAAGTAAACTTCATCCTCTATTATGAACTAGTCAAAAGAGGTGCGATAACTCTATGAAGTATCCAAAAAGAACAGCCCGCTAAAATAGATTTTATGAATAAACCTGTTGTTGTTAAATCACCAGTGCCTTTTACTAAATATGGAAAATAGTATGATACCATTACGTTTACAATTGGTAAACTGAAAAAGAAGAATAGTAGAGCAACAAATACTGGAATTTTAGCCTCTTTTATTATATCAGCGGTCCAAGACTTATTATATCCGTAGTAGTTAGGCATTGGTTGTTGATGATTTTGAACTTGATTATACATATTCCACTGTTGGCTAGGTGGACCATATTGTTGCATTGGTCTTTGATTCATCATAGCACTAAAATCAGCATTTGTAGGATGATCCATTCCAATCATATGGGCTGTCGGAGGCATATTATCCATGGAATGTTGAACAGTTGAATTTGGATTTGGAGAATTAATGACTTGAACCGGGGCTTGAGGTTGGCGTGTTTGAACATGAGGAGGCTGCATCTGCTGTTGGGGCATAGGAGGTGGTGCCATAGCGCTACCATTCATCTCGTTTAAGATTCTCTGAACAGCATTATCATCATTGGATGGTGAAGAATCTAAATCAGATAATAGCGTTCCGCTCATTTAAAAAGATTATATATTGTATTCTTTTTTTTTTAACGCTAACTAATCACACTTGTTTTGAATTGATAGCATTTTGAGCCAATTTGATATATAGATGATTCTATTTCTTTTATATCAGGATTTGTATGTATTATACATTCATCACCTTTACATATTGGTCGTATTAGTAATATTATAAATACTCCAATTAAAAAACTAAACAGTATATGAAAGTTTTTTGTTTTTAAGAATTCAAACATTCTCTTCTACTAGAGTAGCATGTCTGAATCTATGTTTCATATGTTACCTTTTTTATATGGGTTAGTATTTGGAACAATTTTAGTATTCTTTTTTAAGGAACAAAAACTAGTATTAATTGATTATCCTAAACCTTTTGATAAAAAAACATATATTGATAAAAATAATATGAAATATATGTATATTACAAAAGAAGTTGATTGTGATAAGAATGAATCAAAACTAAAGAGTTATCCTGTTCAATGAGATCTTTTACGTATTACATTTATAATGGATGATTTACGTTGTTTATTAATTTCTTCTTCTGTTTTTGCTGATTCTTTAAATGAACCTCCTTCTTTTACTTCAAATCCTTCTTTGAATTCGCTACGTAATTCCATTAATGCCTCTCCAACTAAATTGGGTGTTTTCCATTTCTTAGCATCTAGTAATTCTTCTTGTCCGGATAAAAACCCAACACCGCCAACATAAGATGATATATCCGCAAACACTAATACATCTTCATTTGTTTCAATTAATTTTTTAACTAAATCTGGATTTTGTTCGTAATATACGCGTAAAATATCTTTCCATACATTTTTTGTATTTTTTAATAAAGTCATATTCTTTTTCGATGTAATTTGTATGAATTTAATAGAACGAGATTGAAGAATCTTATTTCTTAAATCTTCTGCTCCAGCTTCCGTTAATCTATACGCTTCAAACGCTTGATACGGTGATGAAAATCTTGTATCTTGATATACAAAATCGTTTATATTATAAATACTCATAAACCCATTATATTCATCTTCAACTGGTCCAAATATACGCGCAATCTTTCCATTTGCTAAAACAACTTCTCCAGGAACTAATGATACACGTTTCTTTTCAATTGTTTCATAACTTTCTTTTGAATCAGTGTATCTTCCATATAATTTCCATAAAGGGAAATCTCTAGTAAACATTTTATATACAAGTTCTTCTTTACGTTTTTCTTGGGGCATATCAAAATAGATAGATCTTTTTTCAATACTTTGTAAATCGATTATTTCTCTTACTGGTGATCGTAAAAGAACTTTTTGAGCATCTAAATTTGCTATTTCTTGATTAATTCTTACTACATCAGTTGCCACTTTTGTTTCCTTATAATCTTGATATGCCTTTCTTAACATTGCCTTTTGAATATCAATTTGTTCTTCTACTTGAATTATAGATTCAATTCTTTCTCTTTCCATGTCATCAATTTCTTCTTTTGTTAATGGTCGATAGTATTTTAGAAGAATAGAATTGATTAATTCACCCGTTTTGGAATCATATGTTTCTAAATTGCCTTCATTTGAAATTGAATATGTATACTTTTTTTTAGATTTTAACTTATTCTTAAAAAAAGTTTTAATCTCATTTTGAGTTTGTGAATCATAAGGAAAATTGTCTTCCATTGTTTCTCTTCTATATCTCGGGTAGTTATTCTTATAATCTAAACTACCTTAAATTATTCTTCTGGGTTATCGGTTCCTAAATATATATATTTAGGCATGCCTTCTTTTTTAGAAGTATTCTTATCTAACATATAATATCCAGGTTGCATTGTATAAGTTGTATTATTTGTTGTTTTAATATTAACATCTTTTGTTTTGGAACCAAAGAAAAATGAAACTATGAAAAATGATAACACTGCCCAAACTATACAGAACATCCAAAAAGGAAACCATGTATGTTTTTCAGTATTCTTAAAAGCAAACTCTTTCCAGTTACCAGAAGTATCAAACATAAAAGATGGTTTTACATATAATAATGTTACAACACCCAATAAATATAAGAAAGTGCTTAGAATTAACACTCGCATCTAATTAATCTATATTAAAATTTAGTAATCATCTTCACGAGTTTGTTGAACTTCGTAAGCCCCATTTGCTTCGTAAAAGTGCTCATCGCCATTGCCATAAAACCCATAAGCATCTGCTTGACGACCTTCAGGTATTTCAACAGTTCCATCTCCACTAAAATCTACTAATCCCATATCCATACGTTGATTTCTATCTCTTTCATATTGATCAGGATTGTATGCGTAAATTGCTTTTGTTCCACCAACTGCCCAATCACCTATTCCTAAACGTTTCTTCACTAATTCTAAAGCTTTCTCTTCTTTTGTCATTCTATCCAACTTTGAAATGATTAACATCTTTTCTTTCTCATCACGTTTCGCAATTTCAATACGAATATCTTCATCCGTAAGCTTGAATCGTTCAGATTTATACTTTATTAATAACTCTTTTAAAACTAAAATAGGGACTCTAGATGTTGTATCCAAAGTTGTATTATCATTAAAGTTTTCTGGTGATATTACATTTGGATCAACCATATCTTTTAATATGTTTACAATACCTGCTTTCATAATATAAGGTAAACCTATTTTACCTCCTAATACAAGTGGTATTCTTACTTTATTTTGTAAAGTGTGTATGAATACTGAAAGTTGTTTTAATGCATATGATATTTTTGATTTAGCAAACGTTGTTCCTAACTTATCTTTTAATGATTCAATAAATTGTGTGTGTAACTTCAAAAACTTGTTAATATCTTCTTTAATATATCCATCTAGATCATATGTATTTGGTAGACTTAGTTGTTCTAAGTTATAACCATTTAATACACGTGATAATGGTAGAATAATAGATATATTGATTGATTCTAAAGTCTGGGCGATTGGTTGATCTAATATAGATTCTAACGTGCTTAGTTCTCGCTCACCAATAAACCCTTTTAGAATCTCTAAACTTTGAATTGCAGTATTCGATATTTTACCATATGCAACTGCGAAATCTTCTGATTCTGCCTTTGTATCCAGTTTCATTAATTCCATTAAAGTTTCATTTAATAAAGTTCTCCATTCTTCAAATGGAGCAGGTGTAATATTGTATAATGTTTGTAAAATTTCATTTCCAACTTCAATGTTTATTTTAGGATCTTTGGATACAGAGTTTCTTAAATGAATAGCATCTAATAATTTATTAAATGCGCTGTTATTAATTTCTATATTCTGTTCTTTCAAATATGCCTCACCTTGTAATTCAATATTTTCAGGTGCCTTAAAATCACAATGAGGGCATATTTTATTATAACCAAATTCGTGAAATAGACCTACACGTGGTCCTTGGAAACATACTTTTAAGAAAATCTTATAATAATCACTTTCTGATACATTGAACTCAAATTTCTGGTCTCTTCTTAAATTAAATAAGAATTTGCTATGACTATTAATAGGGCCTCGTGGAACCTCTTTTTCTGGTAGCATAGGAAGATCTTTGTTCGCCCAAAACCCGTTTGGATTCTGTAAATTATGAACACAACATGTTCGTTCCACTAATGGTGACATTTCTTTTATAATTGAATCTTTAGCTTCTTTATGAGTTGATAATATATATCCTCGCACTTTTTCATACTTGTTTGCTGCTTCACTTACAATTATTTCATCTGTACTATCATACATAGTAGGAGTAAATCCATGAGGTATTATTTCTTGTAAACCTTCTGATTGTTCTGATTTACCATATACTTCTAATAAATACTCTTTCTTTTTTGATAATAAGGCTTGGACATCTGCTAAAACAAGAATCTCTTTTAATAAACCTTCTATATATTTTACAAGTATATCTTGTCTCTTTTTCTCATTTCGTTCTTCACCAAAACCACATAATCTCCAAGGATCATTTATTTTCTTATCGTCTGCTCTTGACATATAACGAACTATTATTCCACTTGATGTACAGGCAAAATATTCTATGATACGTTTATCTGTTTCTTTTCCTAAAGGATATCCTCTAAAATCTGCCACACATCCTTGTGATGAAAAACGTGGAATATAGTTTGGTATATATGTTTGAACTTCTACAATAGAATAAGCAAGAATCGCACTCACAACAATTCTATTAATATAAACATCATAATCTAATACTTTAACACCTTTCTGTTGTTTCGCTTTCTTCTTTTCAATTTCAATATACTGTTCACGACTAGGTCTTCGCAGCACTGACGCATCTACACCATTGATAATACGAATATAAGATTGTGGATTTGGGAAGATACCAACAGAATCAAATAACTCTCTTGCTTTTTGATAATATAACGTTTTGGCTGGACTCTCAAACTGTAACTCTTGTGATGAACTAGTTGGTGCTCCTAGCACTAAATCAATTTCTTCTTGTTCTTGAGCATCTTTATCTACTAGTTCAGATCTTCCCATCATAGGTTTACCCTCATCATCATATTCTAAAGAAGTATCAAAGTCTAAATCTGCGATTGCTTGACCACAGTTCTGGCAAATAAACTTACCTTGGAATACTCCTCCACTAAATTTGAGTAGTAGTTCTTTATGAATAGTATCTTTTTCTCTAGGATGTAAATATTCTTGTAGCAGCAAATATTCATGTTCGCATAAACAATGTTTGTCGCAAACAATACAATAAATAAAGTTATCTTTCTTATAACTTTGATATTGTGTAATGAATTTAGCGATAAGTTGCATACGTTGTTCAGAATCTTTCACTTTACGAATACTATTCAAACTACGCACATGAACACATCTGTTTTCTTCTGGTTCAAACTGTTTTTCATCCATTTTTATTTTTACTAACATTGATTCTCTCAGCCCTTCAACAAACTGTTTATTTACAAAGTCATTGCGATATCTTGCTATATTTTGAGGGTATGAAGCAAGTGTTGCTAGAAGCAAGTCTTGGGCATAACTATTTAAACCAGCAAAGATTGCCACATCACTATTCTTATAAAAAGGTATTCTACGTTGAATCAAACCTACAAACTGTTTCATAATTGGTTCAGAATTTAGTAGATCCATACATACTTCATATGATTCTTGATTTAATAAATTCTTATTTTCAAATGATAAAGTTGCTATCTGTTCTGAAGCCTTCTTTCTTATATATTGAATATGACTAATTACATGGGCAATATTTTCATCAATCTTATATAATAACGCTTTTTGTTGTTCATATGAAAACTCTTTTTGACCAAATCCATAGGATCTTAGTTCAACTAACGCATCTCCTAAACCATATAATACAATAGGTAAATTCTTAATCCAATCTTCAATAACAATATTACCAGTTTCAGATTCTCTGTTTCCTACAGCAAGAATTGAACCAGCATTAGGGATCATTGATACACCATTATGTTTTTTGAATATTGATTCTAATAATCTGGGCGAATACATTGAGTGATTTATATCATACGCAAGTTTGCCAGAACGTATTGTTCCTAGTTCACGTTCATAGACTTTTGGAAATAGTAGATAACTATCTATCACTGTGTCATCTGCTGATTCTAAAATTCTAGGATCTTCTTTTGCTCTTAGTCTACCAACTCTTGGACCTAGAACACGTAATACACTGAGATATACAGAACTTACAAACTCTTCAGTTATAGGCACTGCATCCTTCCCTTCAATAGGATAAGGTACTTTTGGTAAACCATCCACATTTTTTGATTCATTATCATCAGGATAATTAACTCGTAATAAATCTTTATCAACTGTAAGTTGTGTTATACTATTTTTTGATTTTGTAATAAAACTTCTAAAATAATCTTTATTGTATTTTTCCCAGCCAGTATACCAGTTTGGTAAAAAATCTCCAACAACTACTTGTTGATTTCCAACAAATTCTGTTCTAGAATACTCCATTTCAGATTGAATCTGTTTTTTTAATGAACGTATATCTACATTTCCATCAAACTCTTTTGATTCATCTACATCTAAATATAATGTTCGCTTCACATCCATAACGCCACGACTTAACATGTTATTCGGTGAAACCACTAAATCTAACAAGGTGTCAAACGATGTTTCTTTCTTCTTAAATGGGACACCATTCTTTTCATAATGAATTAGTTCATTACGTAGCAATATACATAGTTCGATCAATCTACGAATTTCTTTAATCTTATTCGGATTCTTTTGAGATTTTATATCAAGTTTGCTAATAAAATCTTGTAACATATCACTGCGTTGAACATTATCAGGATATATACGTTCAGAAGATTCGATCTCTTTTATTTCACCCATCATTGTAACTTCAACAGTTTCTTCTTCACCAAAGTCTATCTCTTCTTCTTGGTCTAAGGCTTCTCTTTCAGCAGCTTCATCTTCTAGTGCATTTTCATCTGGCATCACAGGAATTTCTCTTGAGCGTAGCACATCAATTCCAAAATCTAGTGGAATACCTTTGAAGTTAAATTCTAGACTAAACTCTTCGTTGCTAGAATCTTTTAATACAATACTATCTTCTTTTTCATTTACATTTACAATAACATACTTGGATACTGGAACTCCTTCAAATCCTTTAAAACTTTCTGCTAATTGACCAACACGATAATCTTGTTGAACAACAAAAGATGGATTTTTTCTTTTAGCAATAATATATAAGTTTTCAATTTCATATTCTTCTTTTAAATACCCATCATCAATTTCTAAATCAATTAATCTATCCGATACACCATCAGGGAGGATACGGATTAGTGTCTCATCTAAATAGTAGATACGACCTCGCGTATTATTAAATCGTCCACCAAAAATATGAATCTTATCTCCCAATTCAATATTCATTTCTCCATTATTTTCTTTTTTTGTATTCTCTTCCATTCTTCCTATAACAATCTAATAAAGTAAATAAATATCTTGGCCGTAATACAAAACATAAAAATAATTGAAAAAATAATTATCTAAAGATGATATTATATAGTAAGTTAGAAAATGGTATCTTCTTCTAAGTATGTCATTGGGATTGATTTGGCCACATGTATGTCCATGGTAGCCGTTTGGAAAGACGGTAAAGTAGATATTATTGCATCTGAATCAGGCAATCGCACTGTTCCTTCGTATGTTTCATTTACAGACGAAGAGCGTATTATTGGTGAAGCGGCCAAGTCTATGAGTGCAACAAATCCTCGTAATACAGTATTTGATGCGAAGCGACTCATTGGTCGCACATTTGATGACCCTATTGTTCAGCGTGATGTTGCGAATTGGCCTTTCAAGGTTGTCAATGATGGCAATGGTCGCCCAAAGATTTGTGTAGATTTCAAGGGAGAGACCAAGCAGTACTATCCTGAAGAGATTTCAGCGATGGTGTTGCAGAAGCTAAAGGCGATGGCGGAGTCTTATCTTGGTGTTGATATTACTGATGCTGTTATTACGGTGCCAGCGTATTTCAATGATAGCCAGCGTCAAGCAACAAAAGATGCTGGTCGTATTGCTGGCTTGAATGTGCTACGTCTGCTGGCCGAGCCTACTAGCGCTTGTATTGCTTATGGTCTTAATAATAAGACTGATAAGGAGCGCAAAGTAGTTATCTTTGATCTTGGTGGTAAACTAATTTACTAACTGCTTCCAAGTAAAAAAACTAGGTGAATTGCTGGAAACCCCTTAGAGCCTAATATACTACAACGTGACTGGTAACGGTGAGCGTGAAGGTCTTATTGACCTATGTTTGAAAAATATTAGGATTGGGCAATCAGCAGCCAAGGGGCCAAGAAATTGGTTCAAGGTTCAACGACTAGGTAAAGTAATCTAAACCAGTATGGCATGATAAAATACCCACGAGCGCCAAGATTATTACAATAAGTAATAATAAGATATAGTCTGAACTTATAGGAAACTATAAGAGGTTTGGGTTAAACTCCCAAACGATAACAAAATGGGAACTTTTGATGTTTCACTACTATCGATTGAAGATGGTATTTTTGAGGTGTTGGCCACTGCAGGCGACACGCATCTCGGTGGGCAAGATTTTGATAACCGCATTGTCGACTGGGCGGTACAAGAATTTAAAAAGAAAAATAAAATAGATCTAAAAACAAGTGCAAAGGCGCTTGGCCGTCTTCGTCTAGCTGCTGAGCGAGTAAAGAAGACTCTTTCTACTTCTAGCCAGGCCATGCTCGAAGTCGATAGTATTGCGGAAGGAATTGATATGCAAATTATGCTCACACGCGCGAAGTTCGAGAGTCTATGCGAAGACCTATTTCGCTCAACAATGGCTCCAGTAGAGTCTGTTCTCCGTGACTCTAAGATTTCAAAAGCCGATGTTGATGACATTGTGCTTGTTGGTGGCTCTTCGCGTATCCCTCGCGTCCAAGCACTTCT
>Ga0214921_10000578_pt1 | contig 67458 bp, 70 predicted proteins | sample LL1505_MetaG_FD_177992 | JGI IMG/M metagenome (GOLD analysis project Ga0214921, IMG submission 177992) | Freshwater microbial communities from Lake Lanier, Atlanta, Georgia, United States - LL-1505 | ecosystem: Environmental > Aquatic > Freshwater > Lake | place: USA: Georgia | collected... | reverse complement strand
TATAAAATTAAACTACTTTCAACATTAAATTATTTAATGTTGAAAGTAATTAGTCTCTTTTCAGGTGCTGGAGGAGATACATTAGGGATGATTTCTGTCAGTAATATAACTGCGATCTTTTTATAACACAACGCGTTGATTGAATTCACTTCAAAAATACAGTTCAGCATTTAGATTTTAAACTATATTATCTCCCGGTTTAAAAACGACGATCTCTTTTAAGTCATCCATAGAATGCCATATGCTTGACCCTTGATGATTGTATATGTATCCATCAATATTAAACAAAGCACAGATATTATATAATACGTTTTTATCTATCGCAAGAATGGAGAACCTATTCCTGTGATAGTTATCTTTTAAAATTTTACCGTATACGTCATATAATGTTCTAAATATTTTAAGAGATAACTTGGAATATTTTTCTTCTCTTATATTCTGAACTGGCTCAATGAGACCATACTGTTGTAATTTAATTATTAATTTAGAAAAATTATACTGTTCGATCACGTTCATAAATCCAAAACAAAACATATACTCGTATATTACTCTTTCAGCTTTATTTAATTTTAAATATGTATATTTGGAAAAATTGCCTTGGTATTTGAGTGCAATATCTTGTAAGTTAATATCAGTTATACATTTTAACTTGTCAATATTGCTTTCATATACATACGTTTTGAAATTGACAAAATTAAAGTAGCTGTTAGCGTTAAAAAGTTTTAAATTTTTCCTTGTACGATATGCATATACGGTAGCATCTTTTTGTTTCTTTCTATAATAGTTTGCTTTTTTATAAGTATCAGAAAACCATGCCATTCTATTACAATCTTTTGAATGAACTAGTAACCCTTCTCTAACGTATTTATTTAATACGCTTTTGTATAGTATATAATTTTTAGGAATAGTTACGAACATTTTTATTATTAATAATAAAAACTAAACCGATACAAAAGAATTTTTAAAAATTGATTTTTAAATGTATTTAAATTATATAGTTTACAATATGAATTTCTTATTTGGAAAGAAAAAGAATATTCCTAACACAAACGATACTATTAATAAATTAAACCAAACGTTAGAATTATTAGAAAAGAGAGAAAGACACCTGGAAAAGAACATTTCACAGATAAGAGAAGAAGCCAAAAAACTAGTCAAAACAAGTAAGAACAGAGCTGTTCTATGCTTAAAAAAGATCAAGTTGTATGAAAAAGAATTGGAGAGTATATGCGGACAAAAGTTTAACATTGAACTACAAATATCATCATTAATGCAGAGTATCACTAACAAGGAAACTATAAATGCTTTAAGACTTGGAAAAGATGCCATGGATATAAAAACAGATCCCGATAAAGTAGCTGACATGGTAGACCAAATATCAGAAAACCTAGCAATGATCGACGATGTTTCAGATGCTATAAGCAAACCTATAGGTACGCCTTTTGACGATGATGACTTATTACAAGAATTAGAAAATGATGTTGTTAAAGAAGATGACTCTCATATTAAGATTGATTGTAACTTGCCAAGTATTCCCAGTAAGAAACCGATCGCATCTAAAGAAGATAATGAGGAAAATGAATTAAGAGAATTAAATTTAATTATGGATTCTTAATATAAATGAATATTATTTCATATGGCATTGAATACGATACTACGATACTAATCTATCATAAACAATATAAAGAATTATTAAAAACTTTAACCCGTAAAAAGCTTCCAATTTCAAATGAACACAAGGTATATTTGTCAATTGAAAAATGGAAGCCTTCTGATAGAAAAATCGTCGATAAAGACTGTTTATTTTCAATAGAATTTGTTTTTGGGCCTTATAACGACACATATGATTTTTTTAACGGAATGATTGTGTTTGACAAGTATATCAAACACATACTAACCCAAAAAAGGATATCTATATTAGATAAAACTTTCAATATACTAACATACAATAGTAAAAAAATTAAAAATAATTTTATTAACTGCGGAATGACGATACGAAGTTTAGAACCTAGTTACGGATATATGAATATATCATCTGTAATAGGCGTCCCTCAAATTACAACAGAACATAAATTATCTAATATTATAAGTATATTCGAGTTTATATGTACTTTGAACTCAGATAGCGAATCATTTAAAATATTGACATTTCCTATTTACGAATCTTATTTTAACGTGCTTGAATATTCTTTAAAACACTCGATAAATGAAGATGTCAAGGCCTTTTTATTACTTTTATGTTATTATATCTTTGTAACTGATCTTCTGACTAAATATAAATTTAAGTATAGCAAGGCAGCATTTCTATTTAAATGTCGCACCAATATACGTAGTATTGGTGATATGTTAAATATTGATATTGGTTTTGTACTCGAATTTTTAAAATGGCTGTCAAAGAAAAATAGAGATATAGAACAAAGTATAAGGAGAGCACGTATTTCCTATGAGAATCCTTTAAGTGGATTCGCGGATTTATCTAGATCACCTTCGATTATACATGCCAATCAGCTGCCAAACACAACTAAAATCAATGTATTCAAGCCGGAATGGTTAGATATAGGAACTCTAGATAAATATAAACCATTATTACCAACTATAAGTATGAATGAAACAATTGAAAGACGTGGAGTTATAGATTTCGGTGAATGGGCTATGACACGTAATAAACAACATATCTTTTTGGAACACAGAGGTATATGGAAATTTGCCGAATTTATGAATAGCTCTGAAAATAATTTTAGATATGTAACACATAAAAATTTGGTTCGAGTGGTGGATATGTATTTAAACTTTATGGAAGAGAAAAATATCTAAGATGAATTTCCGTCTAACTTTATCCGATTGTGTAGCCACAAAAATTGCATAAACAATAAACTTGACCAATTATAAATCACATTCTCAGAGAGAATGTGATTTTAAAAATGATTTAATAGATTACCGTTCTCTTCTAAATAAACTATTCAATGTTGAAAGCGATTAGTCTGTTTTCGGGTGCCGGTGGAGATACTTTAGGGATGATTTCCGCTGGTATTGATGTAATAGGATATATAGAGAATAATGAGAGTGCGATAAAGACACACGAAGCTAACTTTACTGAATGTAAGTTAATTGGAAAAGATATTACAAAGATTCCAGACGATGTTTTTAAAAATTATACTGGAATCATTGATATTATATTTGGTGGTTTCCCTTGTCAATCCTTTTCTCATGGAGGAAAAAAGAATGCTAATGATAAGAGAGGGTTTTTATATCAAGAATTCGTAAGATGCACTGATATTATTAAACCTAAGATCGTTATAGGTGAAAACGTTAAAGGTTTATTAAGTAGAAAAATGAACGACGGATCCTTATTTATAGATAAAATAATTAGCGATTTTTCAAATATTGGTTATGATATGAAAATGTCTCTTTTTAACATGAAACATTATGGAATTCCTCAAGATAGACAGCGTTTAATTATTTACGGAATAAAACGTGGAGTAGATTTAGATTTTAACCTACAAAATATAGAAAAAACAAGTCCTATCTTTTTAAAAGATATACTCCAACCCAGTTTAGAAAGAGCGCTCCAAATAACATCTAACACAGGTGAATACGAGTCGCAGATAAAAAGGTTATTCCCTTCCGATGTCATAACAATAGACTCTAGGAGCCCCTATTGGGGTACTGTAAAACCTCCACTTAAACCTCCAACTAATTTAATTAAATGTGTAAATAACGGGGAAATCTCATTCAAGAAACGTTCCAGATCAACATATAGTTGTATTATAGATAAGAACGATGTTTCAAGAACAATTTTGTCGACTTACAGTAGAATGCCAAGACTCTTTGTCCCTATTAAAAGTAATAATTCGTATTATTTACGTCCTTATACAGTTAGAGAATTAGCTTTAATTCAAGGCTTTCCGGAATCTTTTATTTTTAAAGGCTCTTATATAGAACAGGTTGTTCAAATTGGAAACGCGATTCCACCCCTCTTTGTTGAGAAACTTTTTAAATATATCGTAGATATTATTAACGGAGATACAATAGAAATTTAATATAATGATATTGTATATGTATTAGTATTTATAACAATCGATTGTTATAAATTAATCTTTGTTTCCTCACCATCTGTATGTCCTCTGTCGGCGGATGTAGCAGATAACGCTACATCCACTACCAGAGTGTTCGTAACCAGAATATTGAAAGATACGTTGGGAAAGAAAAACAAAAGGATGGCGAAGAATGTAAAGAAGATAATTAATGTAATTCAGGATATTACGAAAATGGAAAATGTATATCACCCTATCGTGTTAAGAGAATTGTAAGATTGGGTGATAGTTGTACTAAAAACGGCGAATGCGAGATTAATAAATGTCTAAGAATAAGTGTGTTAAATTAGACATTGGAGATAGTTGTTTTGAAGGTAATGAATGTGATAGTGGTTATTGTCATAATGGCGAATGTAAAATACCTTTATATAGTAGATGTGAAAAGGATAAACAATGTATGTATGGTCGATGTAAAAATAATACATGCGTACCTAAAAAGTCCGGAAGTAAATGTTCGGTAAAAGAAGATTGCGAATCAAAACTTTGTATGAATGGTAAATGCTTAATATCTAAAAAACGCATAGGTAGTAAATGTAAACATAAAAGAGACTGTTCAAGTGGTAAATGTATAGGAGGTAGATGTGAAAAATAAATTGATCTTTCAAAAATTAATTGTTGAAAATTACATTAATATGAGTAACGAAAATGAAATTAAATATACCGTGTCTTGTCTTCGCGAAAAGCATTGTAACTACGAGGATAAAACACCTAATGAACCTAGATATGATAAGAATGGGAAAATCGACTCTACGGTGTATTATCCATTAGGCGATGTATATCCTACTTTATACGCTAAAAATCTGGTTAAACTCCCATATGTTCCGTTATTAGAAATGAAAGAAGTATCAGAAGAATGGTTCTTGGAAACATTAACATATCAACGAATTAGACAGTCTATCTCATATCTTCAACCTGAAGCGCTCAAAAAATATTTGATAAAGAACTACAAGTCTATGTTATTAGGTAATCCGTTCTGTCATCTGATTGGAGCAAGACCTTATGATATAGAAAAAAATAAGGAAGCAATATTAACTATAATCAAGATCTTGATAGAAAACTATGATGATTATGAGGAATTGGTAGAAGAACTACCAATTCAAAACACGGAAACTATACGAACGCTAATTTACTCTCAAATGCCTACAGATGAGAATAGAACAATGTGTTCTATTTGTTTAGATTCTAGACCAGCTAAAAGACTAATTAATCCTTGTGATTGTAAAACACCAATTCATATTGAATGTTTGTTACAATTAGAACAGCATAAAAGATTAGACAAGTGTAGTGTTTGTACAGGTAAATATAAGGTTAATCAACCAGTTTCAAACGGTAGCATAAGGTCTAGAACATCTACCACTATTGATACATTCTTTCCACATAATGACTTTTATCCAACTCCTTTGAGTTCGTCTAAAACTTTACATAAAGCAACCGGAATGGATCGATTAGATTTTGCTATAATGTATTTACAAATAGATAGAGTAAAAGAACTATTAAAATTGGAAGAAATAATAGAAGGATTAAAAGATCACTATTTAGGATACAAGCCATATAAACAAACACCGCTTATCGCTTTAGCACAAGGAAATATAGGAGATAATTGCGGTTACAGCTGTGGTAGTAATTATTTTGCTTATATATCAATATTTGCTCGATTGTTGCAAACAGACAAGATAGATATTGATGCGGTAGACGCGTTTGGTAAAAAAGTTGATGATTATTTGGAGGAAAAGAAACATCTAAATATTCTTAAAGAAATATTAATAGCATATAGAGAAAAACAAATTTTATTACAATTGTTTAAAGCACGAAATAAGGTTTAAATAAAATGATTATTTTTAAACTGTTTTTAGTTTAAAAATATACAAATGAATATTGAAAATACTAAATTTCATACTGCTCCTAGTGCTGAAATTGGTCGTAAATTAGTATGGGTTTCACACGTATGTAGTGAATGTAATAAAGAATATGATTGTGATAATTGTTCAGAACAGTTTGATGATTCAATTCCAGAATCGACAACTACAGAAGAAATGATGGACTATATTCTCGATTCTTGCGATGAATATATGAAGTGTTCTAATTGTTCTAATTGTTAGTCTTATATAGTTAAAGATAAAATGAATATTTAATTAAAAATTTTTTTTAATTAAAATGACTGAATTTATAATTATAAGTGAATGTTTAATTTGCAATCAAGAATTCATTTTAAAAACAGATAACGATTTATATTGTAGTAAATGTAATGGTTCATATAATTTTATTGAACTATGCGCAGGTGCCGGAGGGTTAAGTCTTGGACTAATTAATACAGGAATGAAACCTGTATTATTAAACGATAATAATAGAGATTGCTGCGCTACATTAAAAAAGAATCACCCCGGATATAATATTTTACATGGAAATATGGAAGAAATATACTACGACCAATATATAGGTAAAATAGATCTATTAACAGGAGGCGTTCCATGTCAGTCTTTTTCACAAGCAGGTAAAAGGAAAGGACTTAAAGATAAACGCGGAGATTTAATGCTTCAATTTTCAAAGATTTTAAATTTAATTAAACCTAAAATGTTCATGATTGAAAACGTAAAGGGATTATTATCTCACAACAACGGAGAAACTATAGTTGAGATTTTAGAACATCTCAATAAAAACAATCTTTATACTATAAAATATAAATGTATGGATGCTTCTAAATATAACGTTCCCCAGAAAAGAGAAAGAGTATTTATAGTTGGAATATTAAAACAATATAATACAGAATTTCAGTTTCCGGAAGAATGTAAAAATAAAATATATTTAAAAGATATATTAAAAGATGTACCAATTTCTGATTGCGCTAAGTATACAGAAGAGAAAATAAATTTGTTTAAACAAATACCTCAAGGGGGTTGTTGGATTAATCTTCCGGAAGAGCTTCAAAAATTATATTTAGGTAAAAGTTATTATTCCGGAGGCGGAAAAAGAGGTATATTACATAGATTGTCAATGGATAAACCATCTTTAACTTTACTATGTTCTCCTTCTCAAAAACAAACTGAAAGATGTCATCCTTTGGAAAATAGACCTTTGAGTGTTCGAGAATATGCAAGGATTCAAACATTTCCAGATACCTATGAATTTATTGGAAGTATGAGTTCAAAATATAAACAGATAGGTAACGCTGTACCTGTTAAACTGGCAGAAATTTTAGGTAAATGTATTGTTAATACATTGGAAATATTAAATATGTGGCATAAATTTAATTTATAGTTTTGTTTCTTATAATAAAATGGGCGATGGAACTGGTGTAGGAGATGGTGATTTTTGGAGATTACTGTCTATAAATATGAACGAACCTCTACCTGAATATGTAAACGATTCTATCTTTGTAGATCGTCAAGTCTTATCTAAAGCCGTTAGATATGAAAATCACAATAGTTTAATATCTACGCATTGTAATGCTGACGTAAATGTAATTGTTTTTAATAGTAGTTCTATATGTCAACAAATTAAGAGTAAATAAAATCATCTTGATTTTATTTAATAAACAAGTTAGAGGTATAGACGAAGTATGTAGGCGACTTTGTAGGCGACTTTGTAGGCGACTTTGTATGTTTACAATAAATCAAATAATACAATAAATCATCTCGATATCATTTGACCTAAGCCCTCCCATATAGTTTAAATAAATTGATAGTTTAGTATCATGCGACCAATAAGGGTTATTTTTATCGTAACCATTTAAGTTTCCATAAGGATGTTTAAGTATCTCTATCCGTTTATTTCGTTCTCCACATCCTTTTGATGTCATAGTCTTGATAAGATCTCCTATAGTCATATTAGGGTTGTAAGGTTCAATCCACGCAGGACCTTTACCAGCAATCCCTATAATTCCTATCCAATAAACTAAAATTCTAGGCATATTATATATTTTATAGATACAAGTCTATAAAATGATTTTATCTAAACTGTTTCCATTGTTCAGTTCTTTCTTTATAAGTATATTTCGGTTTTACCCCTTTAGGATATATCTTGAACCCAACGACAAGATTCTCTTTAATTCTTTGTTTATGTTCTTTACAGTAATCACATTCTGCATGATACGCAGAATAAACTGGAGAATCTTCATATTCATCTATAGATGAATATATTTCAGTTCCATCATAAGAATATGAAAGGGTATCCAAGTAATAAACATTTTGTACATATTGACCTATCGTATCTCCTTTTTTTCTTAGTTCAGTGACTAAACTTGATGTTTTACAAGGATAACTTAGTTCATATTCAGTTATCTTTTCCTTTTCAAAATAACTCATATTAATATAAATATATAAACTTTTAAAAGCTTTTATTTTTGAAATTGATTTTATAACTCAACAAGTTTTTCCCAAAGCACATACTATGTTATCATTGAAGAAAGAATATATCACTTGGAAATATGACGGACAGTCTTATTCAAGAGAACTAACTAAATATAGTTATTATGTGACCAATAAGGATTGTCTTGTCGTAGTGATTCAAATTTTCACAAGGATGTTTATGCGTTTATTCAATCTTTTCATATAGTCATATCCAAACAGAACGTTTACAGATTATAACTCACGCTAAAAGCAAAAAAACCAGAATTTGGATTATTTCCAAATGGAGTCGCTGGTCCTATATCACCGTTAATTATAATATTACCTTGGTTAATATCAAATGAACCTAATTTGTTTACATTATTATCATATACACGCAAAGTTCCGCATACGGCAGCTTGCGACGAAGGTAAAAATTCAGATGGGATAACACCTTGCGGTATAGTAATCCAGGTATTTTGGGTAGTTCCCAACAATGTGCTAAAAGTTAAAGTAACGTTATTGCCATATTTAGTTATTAAAACACGTCCAGTGCTAGTTGATGTAATATTTGTTATTCCAAGATACTGTGGTTGTATAGATACTTGAAGTTGTTCAGGAATGTTATCTACTTTATTTGAAAGATATGAATTTCCTATATTTATTTTCATATTACTCATTTATTTTATAAGAAGAATTTTTTTAAAAAAATTCTTATAACTCTTCAACAAAAGTTATACCAATGGATATTCTTTATCATTATACCTTTTGTATTTTTGAAATTGATTTTATAACTCAACAAGTTTTTCCCAAAGCACATACTATGTTATCATTGAAGAAAGAATATATCACTTGGAAATATGGCGGACAGTCTTATTCAAGAGAACTAACAAATCTTATTGTGAATACATGTAAAATGAGTTGGAGGAATGAATCTAATGCAAATATAGATATAGATTATATGTTGGACAAAGGATTAGACGTTTCTTTTAATCCTAATATAGATATTAACTTTGCGATGAAAAATAAAAAAGCGCTAGACTGGGATTTTGTCTCTATGAATGAAAGTATTACAATAGATGATATTATAAATTATCCCGATCTGCCTTGGAAACCGTGGTATATTTCTATCAATCCTAATGTAACAATAGAATTTATTTTCAGATGGTTAAAAGATAATTCAATAAGCAGTCTCAACTGGAATAGTCTATCAGAAACTATTCCAGTAAGTGATATTTTTGCCAATCCAAACTTGCCCTGGCAGATGGATTTTTTATCAATAAATGAAACAATAACATTAGAAGACGTGTTGTGTCATCCAGAAATAAAGTGGGATTGGAATTGTATTTCGGAAAACAAAGGAATAACAATTAAAGATATAGAAAACAATCCTGATTTACCTTGGAACTGGTATTATATATCTAAAAATCCTAATATCAATATAGATTTTTATCTAGACCATAAAGACCAAAACTGGAGCATTCCTCACTTGATTGCCAGTCCAGGCATCTCTATAAGCGATGTCAAGACTTATTTCACTACATACAGTGTTGAATATATGTTTAAGAATCCTAATATCGTAATAGATAACGTGTTTGTAGAAGAAATGGAAAAGGTTGGTAAAAGTTTAAAACTGATATGTATGAATAATTTAATAGATAATAGACTCTTGTGGAATAATACTGTCTTTAAAAGAGAACTAGAGAAGGATATAAAAAAGCGAAAGGTAGAAGTAGGATGTGTTTTATCTAATATAAACGTTTTCTACAAGGATACTAACAATATTATATTAGAGTATATTGGTTATAATTGATGACGCGCGTAAAATGAAATTACACAACCCTTAACTTGTTCGATTTCAATGACATGTCATTGAAATCTTTTGTTACACGCGTTGATTCATATCCAACCCAAACGACAAATAGGGGTTGTGTATGGTTGAATCCAGGAGTGGAACGTATTCAGAAGTTGATCTGTATTCAAAGGAGAATAAAAAAGCATATACAGATTAAAAAGTTTGTCTCACGATTGATTCTTGTTAAACGATTGCCAATTGTCCTTGTGAATAATGTACTCGATTATGTATAAAATAATAAATTGTTAATATATCTAACTCTTTTAAAAATAAAAAACCAAATATAAAATGTATTGCAAAGTATTACATAATGATTTAACTCATAATGGATATACATATAAGGTTGGACTTAATATTGATCCACTTCCATTTAATCCTAGTGGGTCTTGTGAACCTGGTGGTTTATATTATACTACAATCGATAATATAGCATATTATATAAATGTAGGTTCAAAATTAGGATTTGTTTCCATTCCAGAAGATGCTCAAGTATATCGAGACCCTGAAGGAAATGATAAATGGAAAGCAGATAAGATTGTTTTAGAACGAGTTATCGAATTAAAGGACTTTGAAGGTTGGAACGATGAAAAATATTGCATGGATGTGGTTAAGAAAAATGGTTATTGTCTTCAATATGTAAAGAACCAGACGCCAGAACTTTGCTTAGAAGCGGTGAGACAGGATGGTTATATTCTTAAATACGTTGAAAAACAAACTCTTGAACTTTGTATGGAAGCAGTAAAAAGCAGTGGTGGAGCGTTAAAGTATGTTCTAGAACAAACTCCTGAACTTTGTATGGAAGCAGTAAAACACGATGGATGTGCTCTTCGATATGTTAAAAATCAAACAATTGAGTTATGTAGAGAAGCAATAAAAGAAGATAAAAAGGCAGTTCGATATGTGGATCAATATTTATTAAAAAATTAAACAATATGATTGAACCCAAAACACTATGTTATGAAATTGAATCAAAATAATTCTTTACATTCATTGTGTATTTAAAAACCAGATACAAGTATAAAATGGATTATATTGAAAAGATCCGATATATTCAGTCTAAACCTAATGTCTTAGAAGAACTAATAACACTTTATCCAAACAAACATTGGGATTGGTATTGGCTTCCTTTAAACAAAAATATCACACCTGGTATATATAGAAGAAATAGCGAAAAGAACTGGGATTATTATTATCTTTCAAGTAATCCAAATTTTAAGATCGAATTGTTTAATGAATATCCTGATAAGCCGTGGGACTGGGGAAACATATCATCAAATCCTAATATCACCATGGAGATGATTAATGCTCATCCAGATAAACCTTGGGACTGGGAAAACATATCAGCCAATCCAAACATAACTATGGATGTGGTTAAAAATAATATGGACAAGCCTTGGTGTTGGACCGAGTTGCTTTATAATCCTAATATAACAATGCGAGATGTTTTAGAAAATTTAGATAAACCTTGGGATTTGAATCTCATAGTAGTAAATCCAAATTTTACAATAGATGTAATAGATAAAATAAACTCTAAAAAAGTTGACCATATAAAATGGTATTTATTAAGCACGCGTACTAATACAGTATTAAACATTGAAATTGTAAAATCTATTTCAATGTTTAATTGGGATTGGTTTTCAGTCTCAATACATCCAGGAATAAAGATGTCTGATATTGAAGCTAATCCTGATTTACCTTGGAACTGGTATGGTGTTTCCGATAATCCTAACTTAACATTAGATTTTATTAAACGTAATCCTGGTAAAGTTTGGTGTTGGGATACTATTTCATCTCATCCTAATATTACAATGGAGGATATAGAAAAGAACATACAGTTAAATTGGAGTTGGAAATGTATTTCTAAAAATCCAAACTTAACACTTGAAATGATAAACAAATATAAGGATAAAGATTGGCATTGGGGATTGATTTCAGCCAATTCAAATATAACTATGAGCGATATTACAAATAGTCCCAATTTGCCTTGGGATTGGAAATGGGTATCAGCAAATCCTAATCTTACCGCTGAAATGGTTAGGAATAATGAAGATAAGAATTGGAATTGGATTAATATTTCAATTAATTATTTCCTATACAATGAAAACGTTCTTAAAAGAAGTATAACAGAAGACATTAAAAAGAGAAGGATCGAGTTGTCGTTTTTAAATGATATTACTATAAAAGACCTTGTAAATGTAATATTACAGTATATAGGGTTATAAACGGAGTGTTTCTCGACTAGAAATAAAATTGGATTCAATACATTGTATGTATTGAATTATAAAAGAGCCGAACATATATAGTTGATTTTAATTCTTGATTATCACGACAAAATGGTTTTAAAAGAATTCCGTTTAAGATCCTTACGTTGTTATCCTGAACTATTTATTACACCTTGATCTACTAATTGTTAATAAAATTTTCTATATCGTGTTACGTAATTATGAATAACACTCTTTTAGTATCTCGAATTATCAAAGCACATCCTAATTTACCTTGGTATTTCATCTTATCAGATTTGTATTGGATATCTCAAAATAAATTTTATTAGTATGTAAAAGACAAATGACAGAGCAAATAAATTCTATCCTAAAAGGACAAACAGTTAAAGATATATAATCGCGTATGTAAGGATATAGAATTATTTTTAAATTTATTAAAATAAATGGAAGCTAAGATTAATTTTGTTTCAAAAAAAGAGATATTAAAGTTTGTAGATCAAAATATGTTGAAAGGGGCGAAATTTTTAAAAAAGAAGAAAATGTGTTCTTATATCGAGAGATTGTATTGTCCTGATATTGACGAAGATTGTTTCGAAAAAAGATTTACGATAAAAAATAGGTTGGTAGGCGAGGGACAATTTGGAATGGTTTACGACGCGTGTATGGGAAATGATTGTAGATATGTTGCAAAATGGATACCATTTGTTGACGCAGAAGATGAAGACGACCCTTTAAGGGAAGCGTATATACAAAATGAGGCGTTTAAGTTGGGAATTGCTCCAAGAATATACCAAATATTATATTGTGTAGAAGGTGTCATTATAATAATGGAAGCTTTACCTACAAAATTAGAAGACATCATGACTGATGAGAAAATTAGCGATGAGAAAAAAGCTCAATATATTAAAGAAGCACTTAATTGTATTGATAAATTACACACGGCAGGTTTTAAACATAATGATGCTCAGCTACAAAATTTTATGGTCGATGCCGAAGGGAATGTAAAACTGATCGACTTTGGAAAAGCAGATTTTTTTATCGACGAGTGTAGAGAAGACTACGAACCTTTATTCGATGGCATTAATATTGATATTGAGAAACTCGTTAGAAAACACCAGAGACGTTTACAAAAAAAATATACAGAAGAGGTAATTGAAAACATAAATAAAAATATAAACGTCGAGTTCGAAGATAAAATGAAATATATTTCGGCAGAAAAAGATTATTCCACTGTACTAGAGGAGGAGAAAAAAATGCAAAATGACATTGAATTAAGTTTAGAAGAAGCTATTGAAGAAGCAGACCGTAAAGAACAAGAGAGAGAACTGGAAAGAATACGGGAGAAAAAGAAAAGAGAAAGACGGGAGAAAAAGTTGGAAGAAAAAAGGGAACGAGCATGGCAAGAACAGCTAAAAAAAGAAAAGGCATGGATTGAACAACTAAACAAAGAAAAGGAAAGAGAGAGAATCGAAGAAGAGAAACGTAAAATACAGGACACTATCAGAGAATTTGAAGATAGCGACGAAGAAGAAGCACGTGAAGAGGTAAAACTATCAGAGAACATATTTGAAAGACCAGGTACGGTAGAATACATCAGTCAACTACCTTTGTTAAAAGATGTATTAGATAGAGAAAGAGAGCAGCAGTTAAAAGATAAAGAAATGTTACAGAGTATCGAAGAGAATATAAGAAAACGACAAAAGAAAAGAGCCAAATTGTGAATGTAAATTTTGAATTATTTATTACCTGTAATAAATAATGAATAAGACCAAAGGGGGTAAAACTAAAGGTGATATTGAAAAGATGACGCTACGTAATAATAAATACCGTAAGTTTATTTATACTGATAAAAACATTCAGATGGTTCTCATGAATATTCCACCTGGGGCAGAAATAGGAAGAGAGAAGCATCAACTTAATACTCAATTTTTTAGGGTTGAATCAGGTCAAGGAAAAGTCCAATTGGATGACAAGTATCATTTAGTTAAAGATGGCGATTATATTATTGTTCCAGCAAATACTTATCATAATGTTATCAATACAGGTGATAAAGATTTAAAATTATACACCATATACAGTCCACCGGTACATAAGATAAATTGAAATCTGAATTAAAGCAATTTTATCTTACACTCAATATGAACAATATATATTTAATTGAAAAGAAAAGATATATTCAGTCTAAGCCTAATACTCTATGGCAACTAATCAAAGCTTATCCAAATAAAGGATGGGATTGGGAATACATATCATCAAATCCTAATATAACCATGGATATCATTAATGCTAATCCTGATAAACCTTGGAATTGGAAATTGATATCATCAAATCCTAATATAACTATGAGTATAATTATTAATCACCCATATAAGAATTGGGATTGGGGATGGATATCTTCAAATTCCAATTTAACCATGGATATCATTAATGCTAATCCTGATAAACCTTGGAATTGGGGATGGATATCTTCAAATTCCAATTTAACCATGGATATCATTAATGCTAATCCTGATAAACCTTGGAATTGGACATGGATATCATCAAATCCTAATATCACCATGGAGATGATTAATGCTCATCCAGATAAACCTTGGGATTGGAAATGGCTATCATCAAATCCTAATATAACCATGGAAATGATTAATGCTAATCCTGACAAACCTTGGGATTGGGGATGGTTAGCATTAAACCCCAATTTAACAATCGAGATGATTAATGCTAACCCAAAGAAACAGTGGAATTGGCATTTTTTATCAATGAATCCTAATATAACGATGGAAATGATTAATGCTAATCCTGATAAACCTTGGAATTGGAAATTGATATCAAGAAATCCGAATCTAACAATGGAAACGATCAATGCTAATCCAAAGAAACCGTGGGATTGGAATTATATATCATGTAATGCCAATATAACTATAGAAATAATTAATGCTAATGCCGATAAGTATTGGAATCATTATCATTTATCTTCTAATGAATTCTTATATAATGATATTGTATATAAAAGACACTTATCATTAGATATCCAAAAAAGAAGGAAAGAGGTTAAACCTTTGCTATCAGAACATCTTATAGATGATTTAATTAGTATTATTATTCCGTATATCTCGTGGGATTGATAACGTTATTAAAATGGTTTACTCTTAAAAAGAATATATCACATTTTTGTCGGTTTCAAATTGACCATTATGGTAGTATAATACAATCTTCTTTGTTTTCAACCTTGTAACTTTTTATATACAATTAAATAATCGTCTTTACCATATTAGTCTTTTAGCTTTATTTACTGCACCAGTTGCGTAATCAAATAACGTTGACAACGTGTCGTGAACTGGAAGAGATACATCTGAACACTCTTGTCCGTTTATTATTATTTCTGTTTCAAATATAGGAACTTTTTGTTTAATTAAATTGACGCCAGTATTTCTGTTTAGAACAAAATTTGTTTTTACACCATCTCTAGATACTAATGTTAAATTTAAATTTGTAGTTTTATTTATTAAGACATACTCATTTTCGCCGGGACCTCCAATACCGTAATATCTATGTATATCTAACAAAACATTTTCTTTTGAATCATTTTCAGCTTTGTCAATAGCATACTCTACTCCGTCAATAACTAATAATATAGACATGTTATAATCAATTCCATAGTTAAAAATACGTTTTGAAGTATATGTTTCTATTGAATGATTCATACCTTGTTTATTAGCACAGTTATTCCAAGATACACGTGTTTCTTCAGCTTTATGTTTAGCCCTACTTTTTAAAATTCCTGTAACAATGCCGAAAAAATCGTAATCTGGTTGATTTTTAAACATATAAGCAGGAACAAAGATGAAGTTATTACAAACACCTCTAAGTTTAGGGTTGTCGGAAAAACCTCTCTCTTTAATTGGAAATTTGGTAATAAAATCAAACTGTCCGGTTATTTTACAATCTATTAATTGTTTGCTATCGTTCAATATTGGATCGTATATACAACTTAATTTTGATAAATTCACAGATCTAGCCGACATTTTCTTATTTAACATCGCGCTAAATTCTTTATCGAAAACCCTTGGAGCTCCATACGCGTGTAAGTGAACGCGATTCATATCGATATTAAACATCATTATATAAGAATAAAAAACATTTGCTAATCCTCCTCCTAAACTACAACCTGAAATAAATAAAACAGAATCCGGATCTTTAAAAATACCTTTAAGTATTCTTAATAAGTTAGTCGTTTTGCTAGGGTTGTCGAGCTTAGGAACTGATTTATTAAATAAATTTTTTATAATGTTAAGCATTCCATAATGTACCTTTCCTTCATTCTCTGGGTATTTTTGTTCTTCGGACAAAATTTCTTCAGCTACATTTTCAGGGTCAGATATAGGAGTTAGTCTGGCATTTAAATACAGTTTCCTAAAACTCTCGATAATTCCTTGGACATCTGTTATTCCTCCAGTTCCAAAAGGAGGGAAAAAGAATCTATATTTTTTAGTTGGCTTCTGTATGATTTCTTCTCCGGTTTGTACTGTTATTATTCGTCTGGTAACTCTATCTTCTCGTCTAGAATAAATAGGTTTGCGTTCTAATAAAGTTTCTTCTAATAAATAACAATAACCTAGTGATGTTTTATACATAAATAAAGGTTTGTATAAATAGTTCTTGTTCATATATTCAAAAATATAATAGTTTTTATCTTTTCCGATTTCTTTTTCGTTAAAGGTTCTGATAAGTTCTTTTTGAACACATTTTGTTTCTTTATCTCCAGTTCTAACGCCACATAGATTATTTCTGGTACAATCATTAATTTGTAAATTGTAGCATTGGGCATCCCTCATTATATCAATGTTTTGAACATATCTTTCAACACCATCTGTATCCAATTCTATCTCTCTAGAAAGTGCTATATTAGTTCTTGCTATATAATTTTTTTTACCGCATATACCAAGCGTTTCAGATAATAGATCTATATTTAACCCTATATCATATTCATTTGGCGTGAGTAAAATATCAACATCATCTCTATTTCTATTATAAATACTATCATATGTTAAATTATGTAATGATTCGGGAACTACGTGAGTTACTTTATTAATATCTATACCACCACCATGTGAATCCAACACGGTTCTGTATACTCTGTATATATTTTCGTATAATACATTTTTTAACAAATTTTGATTACAAATTTCAAATACTTGTTGCCTGGTAAAACCATAATTAATATAACTCAATATTAGAGGTATTGTTAAAGCTTTCGAGTACTCTCTTATATAACCTATACCGTATAGATTTTTATAACATTCCGTCAGGATTGTATTAATTGAACTCATTTATATCATTAAACTTTTAAAAATAATTTTTAAAAGTTTGTAATATTTTTAGTCTTATAAAGAATATCGATACCTACAATGGGATAGCTCATTCATGCTCTTTCATCTAAAAGCTTTACTATATCATCTATATACGTTTAAGATTCTTTTTAGAGATTTTAGCTCCTGATAACTCTCTAATTTTAGCAGCAGTATCTGTTATGAATTTAGACATTTTATTTATAAAGCGTGGCATTGTATCTACCAAATCAATTGCATTTTGTAGCACAAACGATTCAATTTCTTTATTTGATAGTCCAGAAGCATCGAGCATATCCATTACGAATCGTTGGCAGTTATTTGAAAATGCGTGGTAACGATATATTCGTTTTTCTCCGAATGTATTTATAGCTCTTTTGCAGAGTTACATCGTCCGGGATACTCTTTATTTCTATACACATTGCAGTTTCACGAATATTGAATGTTTTAAAGAAGTCGATTTTTACTATTCTTTTCTATACAAACTTTTTCGCCATTTTTCAAGTTTAAGATAGCGTAAAGATGAAACATCCTATCATAAGATAGTCTTTCCTTGGCTTTTTTAAACGAACCGAATGACATTATATCTAACGCCTTTTCTATTTCATCGTAGACAGGTTCTCTACATATACTTATAGATAATATTGGAATATCTCCAAGTTCAACAAGAACTTGCTTACTCTTTTGAGGAAGTGATGCGTTTGGTAAAAGAATTGCTCGTTTAATATTTTCAAGTATACTTCTTTTCGACATTTTTATTAATGGTTAGATTGTATAATATCAATTACGTAGTTTTAAAAATTCATCTTTTTCACTTCTCAAAGAGCATTTGGAATTTAAACAACGTAGCTCGTCCAAACATTCACGGTTATTGCTACATGGGTCATCCAACCATCCTTTCTCCGCACATTCACCGTTCTTACAAAATTCAGTCTCTTCGCAATCAGAGTCGTTCTTGCATTCTGTACGTTTTTTAGCACATCTTGAATTAACACAACGCTTACTTTCACACTCGTCATCGGAATCGCAATATTTTCCAGGACTAGTTCCGTATCCATAAACTTGTTTTAATAGTTTTTCTCGTGCATTTATACGCTCGGATTCTTTTACTTCCGATGAAGATTTATGTTTTGATATGATAGCGTTAAAATCTACAAGTCCGTTTTCCATCATATAGTTATAGACTCTAATACCTAAATTATTAATATTCTTTAGCAAGTATTCTGGTGGTGTACTTTGATAAATGTGCTCTAAAACTGGAATAATAAAAAATGATATAGTGGGAATAGTTGATTCAAATTCTATGATATATCTAAGATATAGGTAAAATATAAACATACAGAATAATTGACAGTTTCCTATATCTAATGTACGCATAGAATATTGAAGACCTTTAATGTTTTCAGCCGCTTTTAAATTGTATGTATTTACAATATGAATTTTATTGCGTCTAGATGTGTATTTGGTTAAATGTTCAAGTGCCTGTTTAATATATTTATTTTGTTTGCGTATACCATGAGGTTCATAAAAAGTATAATACCAAAGGTCGTTATTTATACGATGAAAGATTGCTAAATTTTGATGGCCAGTATGTCTTAAACTGATACTTATTGTGAATATCGATAATCCAGAGTTAAATAGGTTGCTAAATATATCGTAAACTCGTTTATAATCACCTGTAAGTTCAATAGAATCGCGATTAACATTACCAAAAGTATAAAATCGATCGTCTTTAAAAATTATTTTATTCGTAGCTAACATCATCGACATGTTTTTATAAGGATAATCTGTCTTAATTTGTTTATAGTGATTCATATACTTTTCGGTATCTCTAATAGCGACTTCATATACATACTCAAACTTTTGCGGACCTGAAAACAGTTGATATAGAAATTCAAACATAGTATCATTAAAGATTTCTTCAGGTTTACTTGGATCTGGAATGATTCTAAGGTTTTGATATCGTATAGAAGTAAAACTTTCAGTTACTCTTTGTAAAAATGTATCTATATTCCTTTTTAATTCAATACTTTGAGAATTTGCTTCGTCAGGCTTGAAATACGCATTTAACATATTTATTAAATTGAAAAAAGAAAATTAATAACATACAAATTTAAATAATGATGTCAGGAACAGATATCTTTGATATATCATGTATTGAATTCGGTGTTTATTCTGCCGATGAGATACGTAAGATGGCAGTATGTAAAATTGATAACCCTAAACTTTCAGGACAAGGGACTGTGTATGATGAGCGAATGGGGTGTATCACAGATACAAATGAATCATGTGTAACTTGTGGTCTCAAGAAAGAGTGTTGGGGTCATTTTGGATATATTGATTTGGCTGAACCTGTACTACATCCGATGTATTATAAGATGATTTCTACATTTCTCAAGTGCTTTTGTAAAAAATGTAATCGCTTGATTCTTTCTGAAGAACAGATACATCTTTCGGGAATTTACAAGGCCAAAGGTGAACGTAAATTTAACAAGATTTTAGAAAAATTAGAAAAGAGCGATATTTGTTCGTATTGTTCTTCTCCTCAACCCAAGATTATTTATAAATCAAAAGATATGACCATTAGTATGGAATATAAGCAACGAAAAGGACAACCTAAATTATCTGTGATTATGGAGGTTGAAGATATAAAGAAAATCTTTGATAACATCCCCGATGAAGATGTAAAAATGTTAGGTCTTGATCACACACGAATCCATCCACGCAATCTTATCTTGACAGTATTACCCGTTATTCCTCCTTGTTCCAGACCTTATGTTGTTTCTGAGGGGAATATATGCGACGACGACTTAACATACCAACTGATTGAGATTGTCAAGATCAACAAACAGTTATTATCTGAAGATATAACAGCTCAAAAACGTCAAAAATTGGGACATACCCTAAGGTTTCGCATCTCAACAATGTTTAATAACAGCAAAGGAAAAGCTAAACACCCAACAGATAAACGCCCTCTAAAAGGTATCAAGGAACGATTGGCTGGTAAAAAAGGGAGAATTAGAGATAACCTTATGGGGAAACGTGTAAACTTTTCTGCACGTACAGTTATTGGCGCGGACCCTACTCTCAAATTAGGCCAGGTCGGTATCCCTTATGAAGTGGCTCAGATTCACACTAAACCGGAAACAGTTACCTCTTTTAATATAAATTGGTTGACAGAGCTTGTTAATTCGGGCAAGGCTAATTTTTTGACCACAACTAGAAAGAGAACAGATGAAAAGGGTGCTGAATTCGGACCAGATCTTAAGGTCCGAATCAATCTACAGTATGCCATGTTTAGGAGAGGTACAGAACTCTTATATGGTGATATTATTGTTCGAGATTGTGAGTTAAAAAAGGATAGAGACGGAAACGTTGTTATCCCTCCGGTAATTGATAAAAAGAAAATTATTCATGTCCGAACTGGAAATGAAAAACTAGTAGATGGCGATAAACTTGTACGAGATGGCAAGTTTGTTGATGTGATTTATCCATCTAAAAAGAATATAACGCTTAAGATTGGCGATATTGTGGAACGACAGCTTCAGAAAGGCGATATTGTGTTATTCAATCGACAGCCGACACTCCACAAGGGTAGTATGCTGGCTATGGAAGTTGTCCCAATGCCCCATAAGAGTTTTAGATTTAACTTGGCCGTAGCCAAGTCATTCAATGCAGATTTCGATTTTCACGAGTCGAAAACAGGTGGCTTTTAAAGAGTGAAACCACCTAGTAAAATTGTTAGCGGATTTCTAAAATGATTTTTATTTAAAGATTGTTTGTATGTATAAAAATGACAATTTGTATTACTTGTAATATTGATAAGGGTACCGATTTCCGTAAAAATAGAAAAGTATGTCGAGAGTGCGATAATAAACTAGCTCGAGAGGCTAGGAAAAAAGATAAACAGAAAGAGAAGCCTGAATTTATTATTTGTAACAAGTGTGAACAGAAAAAGACCGAATTCAGAATCAATCGCGGAACCTGCTTAGATTGTGAAAGAGCTCATGGACGTAATTATAGAAGAACCACTGATAAAGCAAAAATATGGGTTGAAAACAACAGAGAACGAATGTCTCGATTACAACATAACTGGTACACTGAAAACAAGGGCGATATTTTAATTGAATACAAAGAAAGACGTAAAAATGACGCTGCTTTTCGAGCTGCTGAAAATCATCGTGCTGGATTGAGAGTGCTAATTCATGGGAAAAAGAAAAGTAAATATGTTAATTGTTCAGGTGATCGCTTTCGTGATTGGATATCATTTCAGTTTTCTCAAGATATGACATTTGATAATTATGGAAACTTTTGGACTTGTGATCATGTGATTCCAATTCACAAATACTTGTCCGGTGAACTATCTGAAGATGTTGTCTTTGACTGGCTAAATGTTCAACCTATAACTAAAAAAGATAATTTACGGAAAAACAAACACGTTACCCTTGAAGAATGTAAAAATCACTTACAAAAAGTTAAACTATATTTAGAAATCCGAAAACTTGAACCACATTCTAGTTATATAGAAAAACTAGAGAGTTTTTGTAACAATTTTGCGAAACACCTGGATGCGGGAAACACCTCTGAATTACATGTCCGAAGCGATACGCCTGAGTGTAATTCTGACTCTTCTGATACCACCTCAGATTTGAAAGGATCTGAGGGAACTCGGTTAATTGCCGAACCCAATGGTAATAACTCAGGGGAGGGACCCCTAAAAGGGAAAAGCGAACTCGTATTTATCTTCATCGAAGATGACGAAGTTGAGGTCAATCCGCAGGCGAGAACCTAACCCCGTTATACTAGGGTAAAAAGCGATAATGTATGTGAACTCATTTTAGGGTGCCCTTCAAGGGTATACGTTATCGCGGTTCCGTCTCAACGACTGGTAAGGTGTTGGTCTGAGGAAACTGGTAATTTCCAATGAGGGCTTAAGGTACAGTCTAGTCCCACCTGAGAAGGTGTAACACGAACAAATATTTTCAAAAATATAACGTGTTAAAGCGATGAGGTACGGAGGAAATGCCGTAATGAGCTTGGTAGTAACGGGAGATGAGATGAACATTCACGCGCCGCAATCATATGAAACAGAGGCAGAGTTAAGAATGCTATCTGCCACTTCACTTAATATTATCACAGCACAAGAAAGTAAACCTATTATCACTATTACACAAGATTCACTTATAGCAGCTTATCTTATGACACGTAAAGATTTTGTTTTAGAAAGGAGTCAGTTTAATAATATTTGTATGAGAGGTGAAAAAAGCGACGGTAAGTTTATTTACGAACCGAATAGATTAAAGCGAATTGGTAGTGTTATGAAGCGACACGGTAAGGAGTTTAAACGTAATGGTCGATTGCTTATTTCACTACTCCTTCCTGAAGATTTTATTTATGAAAAGAAGAATGGTGCTCATCCGGATGAACCTAGTGTAAAAATCTATCAAGGAGTATTTTTAGAAGGAGCGCTAGATAAGAGCACTTTAGGAAGTGCACACGGTTCTATTATTCAGTTGCTTAATAAGGAGTATGGACCGGATATTACAGCTAATTTTATTGATAATATTCAGTTTTTCGGTAATGAATGGTTAATGGTTCACGGTTTTTCAGTCGGACTAGAAGACTGTATGATTACATCCGAAGAGAGCGTTGATTCGATCAAGAATAAGCTTGCAGAGTGTTATACCAAAGCACAAGCTATTGAAGAAACGACACAGAATCCAGGTATTAAAGAGGTAAGAATTACAGCAGCACTTTCTCAAGCCAAGGATATAGGTATGAAGATTGCTAAAGAGGCAATGCGCAAGGATAATAATTTCTTGGTTACGGTCACGTCAGGAGCCAAGGGCGACCACTTTAATATTTCCCAGATTACAGGTTTACTTGGACAACAGAATCTCGAAGGAAAACGCGTCAATCCCACAATGAGTCACTGTAAACGTTCGCTACCTCATTATCCACTTGATCCAAATGGTTTAGATAAGGAGAGAGAATACGAATCAAGAGGGTTTATTCGTCATTCATTTATTCATGGTTTAAATCCACAAGAGTTTTTCTTTCACGCAATGTCTGGACGTGAAGGTGTGGCTGATAAACATTGTGTCAGCAACAGGAGACTGCTCGTAATTATGTTACGGGTAAAACAGTGTTATCTCCTAGTCTGTTACAGTTTATAAACTGTAGAGGCTAGACCCCTTATAATGATTCGGGAAGTCCCTTAAGTCTTAGCTACCACCTCCTTATCGAAAGATTAGGCAGGGAACCCGGGTAATGACCGGCTCCAAGTCCACAATAAACGTGGTATGGTAATAACGCTAAGAATTGGGTAACCCGCGGTCACCAAACCTAACCCTGTTTTGGCTACATCCATTTAGGATGCAGGTATGGTTTGTCCTCAGAGACTGCTAACGGGGGTCGGTAAACAATGATGGCCTAGCCAGCCTGAGTTTGCTTAAGATATAGTCCATGCCTATATGAAAGTATAGGAACAACATGACAGCGATGGGTACAGCAAAATCTGGGTATATTCAAAGAAAAATTGTCAAGGTATGTGAAGATATTCAGGTGCGATATGATAAGACGGTAAGAGATACTACGGGAAAGATTTATCAATTTTGTTATGGTAATAACGGTTACGATGCCACTAAAACTATAAGAGTGGATGATAAACCAAGCGCTTGTAATATTGAACGCTTGGCAAATAAGCTAAACCTTTCTTACGAGTTAAAAATGAAGAATATAGATAATAATGTAAAAAATGAACCTGAAATTATCGTAAAAGAGGTCGGGGAAAATATTATTGTTGAACAAAAAGATACAGATATTGATGAATTAGAAGAAGAACGATGTGATGATGATGAAGAACAACAAGGTAACTGCGATGATGAAGAAAAAGATGACAATGCTACTCATTTAGACGTAGACGAAGAAGAGAATAAAAAGGAGGAAGTGGACGAAGAAGATGAATTAGATGAAGAAGACGATGGAGAGGACTACGATGACGGTGCTGCAGAGGATGAGACATTTGATTTTGACTGTGATTAAATTATTTAAATAATAAGATAATGCTACAATAAATGAGTGGATCGATTCTTTTTCTCACTGGCGAAGATTTTAATGTTCAGAAAGGAATGAATGGTGGACTATTGTGTCACGGCATTCCCGATTTTTCCCTAATCCTTTTTTATTCAACATACTGTCAGCATTGTCAAACGATTATTCCTGTATTTAAACGTCTCCCTTCTGCTATTAATGGTTGTCAGTTTGGTATGATTAATGTAAGCTCCAATAAAAGCGTGGTTGAAATGTCTCAGTCTACAATTACACCAATCAAGTATGTCCCCTATATAGTGTTTTATGTCAATGGTAAACCTTTTATGATTTACAAGGGTCCTTATACAGAAGGTGATATTAGAAATTTCGTTGTTGAGGTAGCTAATAACATTCAACAGAAGCAGCAATTCTCGAAAGAAAAGGTTCATAATACAGGCGAGGGTATTCCTGCCTATTGTATCGGAAAACCACTAGTTGGAAACGATGCCGTATGCTATCTTACTTTTAACGGTGCTTATACCGGAAAACCGGGAACCAATCAAAATCAAGGTACGGGAAGAGGGATAGGTGCTATGATGTCGGAACAAAAAATGATGTAATCTAATCTTTATAAAAAAAGTTTTATAAAGATTCTTTGTTACGTATAATAAACGTAATGAATACGAAACCAAGAACTAAAGATGATTTAGATGTGCAAAGACAAAGACAAATACCAGATTCAACAGGGAGAGCTTGCGAGATGCTACTTAGAACAAAAACACAAGAGATAGCAAATTCTATTAGAGAAGATATACAAAATAAATTACGGGCAGACTTTAATAAGAAAGAACAAGAATTGCAGAGCACATTTAATGAAAAAAACAGAAAAATTAATCAACAAATGGAAACTTTAAATAAACAAAAAGCTGCTGCAATTAAACAAGGTGAACAACTAACCAACCAATTGGAAAAAGTAAAAGAAGAAGCAAAAGAAGCAAAAGAAGCACAAAAAGAAGCAAAAAAAGCAAAAGAAGAAGCACAAGAAGCACAAAAAGCAAAGAAATTGGCAGAAATCGCACTCGCCAGATGTCAAAGCGAAAAACCCAAGACTGCTGATTGTAGTACTGTAGAAGCTAAATGTAATGAACGATTAACAGAAGAACAAAAAAAACATACCGAAGCATTAGAAACTTTTAATAAGAATTGTACCGCAAAAATAAAAAAAAATGAACAGGAATGCTTAAAGAATCGTGAAAGAGAACGTCAAGAAAACGCCGCATCAATAAGAACACTAAACACGACAAATCAAGACCTATTAAACAAAATTAATAGACTAAATATTGAAATCAATGGGTTAAAAAAAGATAAAGAACAATTATTAGCACAATTAAAAAATGCTTCTACAGAGACAAAACCTGAACCTAGAGGACTATCTTTAGAGGAACAGTTTGCAGAGCCAGGAGTCCGTAATCAAAATATTAATAACCAGTTAAATGCTATCAAGAAACAGCTAGCTGATTGTGAAAAGAAAAGAAATGAGTTAATAGAGAACCTACGAAAACAGAAACAAATACAGGATGAGAGACTCGCAAAAGTAAGAAAAGAAGAATTAGAAGCAAGAAAAGAAGAAGCACAAGAAGCACAAAAAGCAAGAAAAGAACTCGCGTCGAGACATTTAGAAGCCATGGGAAGAAATGCGATATTGAGTGGCCAAATTAATAAATTAAATGCTGAATTAGAGAAAGAGAAATCCAGTCCTAAGGCCGATCCGAATAAAATAGCAGAGCTTGAGAGGCAATTAAAAGAATGTAACGACCAAAACGACAAACTGTTAGCAGAATTAAACACATTAAAAACACGATATGAAACTCTAAATGAAGAGGTAAAACGATACAAGACTAAAGAGGAAGAATTAAAACGTTCTAGTGTTATAGCATCTGAAAGAGGGAATGCTCTAGAAAAAGAAAAGGCTCAGTTAGTAAAACAATTGGAAGAACTGAGAAAGAAATCACTAGAAGTTCGAAAAGACTGTAAAGATGAACAAAATCAATTTGTTCAGGGCTTGCTATTAAAAATAAAAACTCTAGAAGCTGAACTAAATGGATGTAAGGAACAGTTAGCAAGAGTAATAGCCGAATGTAAACAAAAGCATGGAAGTTTAGCAGACGAATTAAAACAAGCTTTAACAACTCAAAATTCATTGAGAGAGACAAATAACAATAGTGTAAAACATATAAAAAAATTGGTAGAAACATACAATAGATTTATTTTCGGAACTAGAAACAATGTTTCTACGAATGATAAAGTTGAATCGAACGAACGTAACGAGTTAATTAAGGTATTGGACTTATGTAAAATTCAGACGGATGCGATATTGAAGTTTTTAGGAGACGAAAAGCAAGTAGAAATTTCTACCAACAGTTTATACGCACAGATTGGTCAATTAAATACAGTTTTTAGAAAGTACATGGACTATTTATTAAATAAATACCAATCCTTACAATCAAAAATAGAAAGTAAAACTGCTGACGAAGCAAAAATACAAGAATACAAAAACCAACAAACACAGTTAGAAAATACAATAACTAAATTAAGAGCTGAACTAGAAAACTGTAATGCTGAAAAAAACAAACTTGCAGAGGAAAAGAATAAACTACAAAAAGCTCTAGACTCTTGTATAAATAGCACTCGCAAACACAAGCAAGATCTTAAGAAATGCGAAGAAGAAAAGAAGAGACTACAAGAACAAATAAATGCTGATAAAAGTCATTCTGAACAACTTCTTGAACAACTTCGTGAACAATTTAGAACAGTAGATATTAATTTTAAAACTTTTAAAAAATTATACGAAGAAGAAAAAGAAAAAGTATTAAAGTTAACAGAACAACTAAAACGGTTTACAGATAAAGAAAAAAAGTATAATCAAGCAACTGAAAAAGTACAAAGATTAGAAGCTGAATTAAAAACTCTAAAAGAAGCACAAACTAGAGGGCAGTTTTCTGATGTTATGAAGCAGATTGACAAGAATAAGGTTACAGAACTTGAAGAACAACTCGTGATAGCAAAAACAGAACGTGATGAAGCGTTAAATAAATTAAAAAAGTGTACCGAAGAAAATAAAACTCTGTCCGAAAAAGTTAAAACTCTGTCCGAAAAAGTTAAAACTCTGGAGACCGAAGTTGCTAATTTAAATAGTCGATTAAAATCTGGACAGTTAGCTGGCGTAAAAGAATGTGAACAAAGTAAACAGAAATTACAGGACGAAATCATAAGATTGAAAGAAATTATAAACGATAACCTTTCATTTAGTTTAATAGTCCTTAACAATCTATGGGAAAAATACAAGAATCAAATCGAGTATCATATAAATAGATTAAACAAAAGAGGTTCAAAAGCTGCGGCAATACAATTACAAACCAAGTTAGAAGCAGTTATAAAAGCCAAGGATGAAATCAAATTCAATAGTTTAACAGATAAAAATTCGAGAATAACAGATGAAAAGTTTAAGAACCAATTACACGAGTTAAATAAAGAAGTGTTAAAGGTACTAGAGCAAGATCAAAAATACCTTGAAGATATTAGAACAAGTCAAAAAAGATTAGGAGAACAATGCGAAGATGTTGAAAAACTCAAAAAGCAATTGGCAGAGTTGGAAGCTCAATTAAAACAGAGCCGAGAACAAAATGTAAAATATGAAGTTTTGATAAAGAATTTAAAAATCGAACTATCTGCTCAAGAAGGGCAGATTAGATCATTAAAGGAACAAGGGTCTGTTAGTGTTAAAAATTTAACTAGACAAATACAGGAAGCGAAATCAACCATTTCCGATTTAGAAGAAAAATATAATAAGCTCTCTGAGAAAAAGAAAAAATGCGAAGCTAAAATCGAAGAATTAAAAGACAAGAAAGCCTCTGGAGCAGTAGCCGCTGGCAATGAAATTGAAGCTTTAGAAAGAAAGCTGGAGGAAAAAGATGAACAATTAAAAAATGTTCAAACGGCATTAAGTGAACATATGACGAGAGAAGCCAAGACCAGAGCTAAATTTATAAAAATAACGCAATTAATATCAGTCTATTTGAAAAAAGAATTTTATAAAGATGATAGTGCGGATCGCGAAACCCAGTTAGATAATATTATAGAGGCTGTACAAAGCTATGTGGGTTCAATGAATAGCGGATTCAAGCAGTTACAACGCACAATTAATGTTACTGTAAGTACAGCACCCGATTTGTTTGAACTTGTACTTAAATATTATAACGAGGCAAAAACAATAACAGACGAACTTCAAGAGTTTAAAAATGAGGCAAAAAATGAAGTATTTAGTGATGTGGCTGACGTTAGAGATAAACTAACCACTTTACAAGGACAACTTCAGGTATTAACCACCACAAATGATGAATTACGTAACGAAGTCGGCCAATTAACAGCAAAAAATAGCTCTCTTCAGATTAGCAATACAAATCTGTTAGCACAGATCCAAGAATACACACAACAATTAGAAGAAAAAGAAAAAGAGATTCAAAGATTGAAATCGCTGAAATTAGAACCGATCCCCGAAGAAACTGATTATAATGAAGTGAATGATCAACTTGAAGAATGTAAAGAAGAGAAGAAGCGATTAGAAGACCAGATTAGCACGTTAAAAGCAATGACAGCAGAAATGACTGGAAAAATAGAAGATCTAGATCAACAATTAACCAATATTATAGCGCAGAGTCTTTCGCATTATATAAAACTAAATGATGATTATATTAATCTACAAATAAAAATTAACAGATGTGGATTATTGGAAATGTATATTAGTAAATCAGAAAGCTTAAAAACAAATAATAAACAAGACTTATTAAATTTAATAGTTGAATTATCTTCCATACGTGAGGCTATATATAAACAATGTATAAGCGTTGTTCCAAAAAGTAAAATACAAAATTTCGGAGAAGAAATAACTTTACCTATTTCTTCTGAAGAGTTACTTGAATTTGGAAAGTCACCGGAATTTAAAGAGCTACCTGAATTTGAAGAGTTATCACCTCCTTCACCTACATCACCTCCTTCACCTACGAGTGACTCTTTCCTTACTCCTACATTATCTCCTTCACCTACGAGTGACTCTTTCCTTACTCCTACATTATCTCCTTCACCTATGAGTGACTCTTTCCTTACTCCTACATTATCTCCTTCACCTATGAGTGACTCTTTCCTTACTCCTACATCACCTCCTGTTTCAGAACTTAAATTAAGACGTAAGAAACGTGTTCAATTTGATTCACCTAAAATCATTAGTCCTAGAAATGTTAGCTTCGTTCCGGAAGAGATTGTCCCTACAGAAGAATCCAGTTTATTACCTATAAAATGGTCCACTATTGTTAAACCAATGCTGAGTTCCGATGAATCTACACCGGAGGAGTCTACCCAAATTATGGAATTAAAATACCCTAGCGAAGTACCTAGCGAAGTACCTAGCGAAGTACCTAGCGAAGTACCTAGCGAAGTACCTAGCGAAGTACCTAGCGAAGTACCTAGCGACAAAGAAAAATCTGGGGAAATTAAAATTGCAACCGAATCTACCCAGATGAAAAAGAAGATTGTTCCTAAAACTGAAGAGATGGAAAAGAAGATTGTTCCTAAAACTGAAGAGATGGAAAAGAAGATTGTTCCTAAAACTGAAGAGATGAAAAAGAAGATTGTTCCTAAAACTGAAGAGATGAAAAAGAAGATTGTTCCTAAAACTGAAGAGATGGAAAAGAAGATTGTTCCTAAAACTGAAGAGATGGAAAAGAAGATTGTTCCTAAAACTGAAGAGATGAAAAAGAAAAATATAAAGACTATAAAACCTACAAGCGTTCCACGTGAAACCTCTCGCGAAACCCAAAAAAATGTTTATATTTGTGAAAAATGTAAAAAGAAAATAGAAACCCCTATCAAATCTACATTATACAAAAAAGGTGAACAGCTCCCTGTAACATTTTGCTCTGTCAAATGTATTTCCGGTTTTAATTTTAGATAGACTAGTAATAATAATAAATGTACAAGTATATTAAACAACTCGGAAATAAAGGAAGAGATGGAGTTACGTATCTTGTAAAAGACGAGAATGGTAAAGAATACGCACTCAAAACATTTGGAGAGGACAAGTCCAGGAAAAAGATAGTAATAGAATATTTATTACAAAAACGAGCAGCAGACGCAGGTATAGCCCCTAAAGTATACTACTGTGATTTGCTAAATAAAAGAATATTAATGGAACGAATGGACAGTCACTTGGTCGAATTACTATGTAAAGAACGATGCTTAACATCAAGTCACAAGTTACAACTTTTTAATATTTTTAAAAAGTTGGATGAAATTGGAATATTGCATAATGATAGCAATCTCTGTAACTATATGCTAAAAGGGAATCGAATTTACTTAATAGATTACGGATTCTCTATAGAAATAACCGAAAAGATGTATAAACAAGGTTATACGAATGCCAGCTTAATGTGTACTAGCTTTTTTAATAAATTAGAAGAACTATCTATTACATATAATTAATTTTATTCGCAAGCGAATAAAATTAACCGATTACCGGCTTGCTATTTATTTTAGAACAAAATTCTTTTATTTTCGTGGGTGGAGCTACCATGTGTCTAGGGTCTGACGGGTCTATAGACTCAAATCCGTATTTCTTATACACCTCCACGAGTTTAAAGCTTATTGCGAACAAATAAATATTGTCTACATTTATGAAATCAAAATTAGACAAATTACACATAAGAGCATTTAAAATACCCACCCGTTTATTCTTGTCACAAAGTGTATTTCTATGGACAAGTTCAAGCACTATTATTTTAATTTGTTATTCAGCCACACACTTGTAGTTTTATCATAAAGGAATGACATTTGTCCAATTACACAATCTCCAAACATCTCTTTTGCCGCTCCAGATTTAGGTACCAAAAATAAATCATATGATTTATAATCAGGGTCTTCGGCATCTGTCTTAAGGTCTATTGAAAAAGAGATTTCAATACTCTTTATAATTAAATGAAAATATTTTTACATTACATATTTGACATTCAAACAAATATGTATGCTCGACTTCTCCTTTATTATTCAAATCGTATAGATTGTCAAGGCATTGAGTACAACTGGAATGACCACAATCATAGATCACTATACGACTTTTAATTGTTTCAAGACAAAAATTACATTGATGATTATCCTTTTGGATATAAGGTTTCATAGATTTAATCTTAAAACCTAATAATTGAATAGCTCTAACTGCTTCCATCTTTATTTTGCGATATTATATTAAATATAATATCAATTTAAACTTAAAAAGAAACAAAATTAGATAAAAATGGCTGAAGAGAAAGTTGTTGATGCTACACAATTTGCCAAATTACTCCACCAAGCAGTTTCCAAAGCTAAAAAGAAGGGTAAAAAGAATAAAAAAGATGTGGATGAAAAAGAAGAGAATGTAGCCCATGTTGAAGGCGAAGATGAATGTCATACTGAAGACGAAGATGTTACAGATGACGAGGAGGAATTTGAAGATGAGAGTACCGATTATCATAAAGAAAAGTTCCTAGAAGTATTGTACGAACTGGCTGAATCACATAACAAACTTTGTGGTTTGTTTGAATTGTTGTTAGACAAGGAGTTTTAGATAATAAATTTTAAATGAACGATTCATTTAAAACCCGTTTATATAACCCAAATGATCATTGTATGAAATAGGATTAAACTTATCTATTAACTTGACTAGTATCTTAGGAGTATGTGTTGAATCCTTTAGTAACTCGTATAATAACTCATATTGTTTCAATTTACTAGCTAATTGATAGTTTCTAACTCGTTCGGTATAAAGTTCTTTGAGTATAGCAATATCACATTTAGAATCTCCTTTTTCACTTTGTAACGAGGCTATTTTTTTATGTAAATTGGAAATAGTTTGAAGTAGCACTGCTACACTCTCGTTTTTGTTTATCTTTGGAGCATTTTTAATTTCTTTAGCTCGTTTAGCAAATTTAAGTGTACATATAGTATCGTTATAATTTGCGCTTAGCGTAGCAATGAGAATCGTTTTAGAATTACCGCCCAAAGAGTCTTGTAACAAATAAGTAAGTTTGGAATCTCTATAAGGGATATGCTCTCGTCCTTTTTCAGTTAGCGCACTAATTACATTCCCTAAACAACTCAAACTCTTATTTATATTTTGAGCCTCTACTAAATTTAGCCCTTGAACTTCTGATTTACCTACATTTTCTGAACCAGCCAAATCGATCAAGTGTAGTTTACCCACTATTTCACTACCATCTGTAATCTTTTGAGAAATAATAAGAGTTAATACCGCATGACTTCTAGAAGATGCATTGTTTAACGCGGTAGATGCTACTGTACGTTGAAGACTTCCCTCTTTTATAGTTGAAAGGATGTCGCTAGCGCTATAAACATATTTTTCTACTAATCCTTGAACATATACACCTTTTGTTGGATGTTGACGTAATTTTAAATTTTCACCATTATAAAGTAAATCTCTTATCTGTTCACGATAAATCTCTAAAAAAGAGCATTTCATATTGGCTTCCAAAACCTCATCCTTGTTATTTATAATCTGAAATATCTCTTCGCATGCTCTTGGAATGATCCCTTTGCTTTTTTCATCACCAAACATTGTATGTGTTTTTCCTGAACCAGTGGTTCCGTAAGCAAAAATAGTAGCATTATAACCTTGACAAACCCATTCAATAGAATTCTTAGCTACCTTATTGAAAATAGATTCTTGTGAAGTTGTAGAATTAAAAACGTGATCGAATCCGAAACGATGATATCCACCGCTATTCTCGTTTATTTCAAAACTATTTTGTTTTTCATCAATATCTACTGTATATTCAATACTTTCTTTTTTAGAAAGCGGTCTGAAACGAACAGCAACCTGAATATTTTCACTCTGCATTTATTAAAAGAGTGAAAAGAATAATACTAAATACTAATATATGAAAAAGAAATACATTATTTAGCGCTAGTAATAACGGCTGTAGATGGTGTTTCTTTTTTATTTTTTCCAACAACAAGTATACTAAATAAATAGGAATGTGTTTCTCAAACCCACGTAATAACATGTACAAAAGATTATTTAATTAGATGAGTAAACAGAAGGATACTAAATACTGTAATATAAAAGAGGAATGCGTTATCCAATAGAATGCGTAGCTTGTTTGTCTTTTTCTTTTTTAATAGTATATAGTTTATAAAAAATAGTATATATATCGGTAATATAAAAATAAAATTTTTAAATCCAATGTAATAGTAAGTACAAAATATCATTACGAATGACAAGAACTTATCTACGAATTTATCCAACACATCCCCTTTTTTTGATTTCTTATTATAGCGCCTAGCTACATAACCATCTAAATCATCAGATACACCGCAAATAAAAAAGATAAAGACGAATAGAAACAACACTGTAAATGTCCTATATTTTAATATAAAATCTTTGTATAGAATCAGAAAACAAAAAACAAAGAAAATTATAAAAGCTCTAAAAATTGATATACTATTAGGCGACATAGAGCTATTTTCAACATGTAATACTACCGGTTCGTATATATAATAGTTTATCATATCGTCTGATGTTTCTTTGAAATGTTGTCTTTGTTTAACCATTTAATATTAAATAATATTAAATTAATTTGTAGAGCTTATAGTACGATTAGTTGTTGTATTAACCTTTCTTCCCTTTGGAATGATGCTAAGGTGAATTCCTCTCATTTGAAGGACTTCTAATAATATTTTTCTATTAATGGTTTTAACGTCGTGATAATTTGCACAGATATGAATAGATTCAAGTAAATCTTTTAATAGATCAATCATGTAATTTCTATAAGCTTCAGCACTGCACTCTCCAAAACGTTTAATTCCAGCTCTTAGAGCCATGTGTCTTAATGCGGCTTCTGGAATTTTTGTATTTACAGTATGTTTATCGTAGTTACGTGTAGAAGCTAAGGAAACATCTCGTTCATATACAGTCTCTCTTCCTGCGTGAAGAGCGAGAGTGTTGGCGTTTTTCATTAGTCCTACAAGATCGTGTTCAATAAAACATTGAAAAGTGGAACAGAAATCGGCTGTAAGTCTAAACCCTTCTGGAAGTATCTCGCGTACTAAATTATTAAATGGCGCGTGTTGCATTAGCATATCACCGGTTTTTTGAAGTTTTTTGATTTCTGAAATTGTTCTGGATTGAGAACGCTGAGGAAGCTCTTCGGGTTCTACACCACCTTCAAGAAACACAAAGCCGAGTTTAGAGAATACACTAAAATCTTTAGAGACTGAAAGGAATAAATGTCTAACAGTCATTGTAATTTTTTTACTTTCTTTTGTAATAGATTCAACGCTTGTCAAGAGTCGTGATGTCACAACTTGAAGTGCAGATGCCAGATAGATAGGACTTTCGCTAGAAACGTGAAGATTGCTATTACCAAAACGACGAAGATACTTTTCACAAAGACTTACAGAAAAAACTAGACCGCAGCGAGACTCACGGGTTTGCAGCTTACCACTAACAGTTTCGGAAGCATTCCATTGTTCAATCGATTTTTGAGATAAAGTATTAATATCAGCTATAAATTGAGGAAGAAGTAAATGACAAGATGTAGAAATCTCATCTTTAGAAATAGTCTTCTTTTCGCTATTCATAGTAAGAGCAATTGATGTTTCTGTAAGTTTATCGGTTAGCAATCTAATCATACTATCCGCTGCTTCTAGCGCGGTTTTAGTAATTCTAGTATCTGGGCAAGAAGCTTTTAACAGACGAACGATATAGAGTTGAAAATTGTTTCTCATTTTTGTTTAAAATCGTTGTCTTTATGTTTATTTTTCTGTTAAGTTCCTTTACACGATATATTACCGACTAAAAATGTTGAAACTCTAAAATCCGAACCATATTCGATTCGTTTTTGATTAAAGTAACTACCGAACCCCACAATAGTTAATACCCCAGCAAGTATAACCAATCCTGTTTGAACATGTTCAACGTTTTTGATCTTGGTTTTGTTTGGATTATCAAGTTTATTTTCACTGTCTACGTTTAATTGTAATATGTAAATCATACCAATACAAAATATCATAGGGATCCAATAATTGATATTCATTCGCGTGGTAAAGATAAACCAAATATAAATAAATATTGCTAATAATAACTTATTTACCAAATCTCTAGGAATGTTTGCGCGAGTATCAACCAAACTAATAAATAGATAAAGAGTAAAGAATCCAAGCATATGTTTAAGCAACATATTTTCATTTAATGATTTTTGAATCTTACAACCGAACAGATTAGCTAAAAAGTTACTCGATATAACCAAATACAAAATAAATAAATTTTTACCGGCAATAATTTGAGACGACATTTTATTTAATAGCAATTTATTGAAACGACGTGTTGAAAAGTTACAAATTACTGTATTTACAAAGTGTCTTTACAAATCAATCTTTGAACGACAATATGGACAAGTCGCGTTTTTCACCAACCATTCAGTGATACATTTTTTGTGAAAGTGATGTTTGCAAGGGAGATAAGAAATGAGACGTCCCTTGCTATAATCACTCTGGCAAATACCACAACACTCATCTATTTTCTCCTTTACCTTTGACGTCTTGATTTTCTCCTTAATCTTTTCCTTTTTTTCGCAATTAGACACTGCGACGTTAATAGCTGCTTCTAAATCTAAGTTCTCATCATCTTCGAACTCTAGATCATCTTCAAACTCTAGATCATCTTCGTCCATGTCATCTTCGTCCATGTCATCTTCGTCCTCAGTATCAGTGTCTTCTGGTTCCATTTTTTTCATCTCCCTTGTCATTTCTTCTTTAATACTAGGGTACATCTCCAAGATATCTTCTAACGAAAGTCCATCGAGTGGTTCCGTCTCGAGATTACGACGCTGAGCAATTTTAAGAAATATAGAGTATGCGCTCATAACGATAATAAATAAAAGAATGATTTACCCGTTATTGTTTCGATAATTTTTCAATTTAATGACAGTAGGTACTGATTATATTAACAATGTCCGGATACAAATACTTATTCAATACAAGTCTTCTATTAAAATCCCTTCTTTTTAGAAATCGATGTACTATCCTCTGAGCTTTACATATAGACTCTATTGTTTTAGGGCATACCCATAACCAATCGCAATTATAAATCTTATAACTTGCTGGATATCTATCTATTCTAATTAATAGTTCGCAATTAGAACAGTCCAACACTCTGAGAGTATGGAAACTGGGTATATATTTAATAGGACTCCACTGACAGTATAACTTTTCCAATCTAGGAAGTGATGGTAATTCAGACAAGAGTGTGTGAGAACAGTATAATTCTCTTAGCTCTCTTAGCGGTGGTAATTTAGCTATTTTTGTACTATCACAATTTAATATCTGTAAGTTTGGTAGTTCTGGAATACGAGATATGTTTGTACAGGAACAGTATAAAGATGTTAGAGTCTTTATAAGTGGAATCTCCTTTACATTTTGACAACTAAAACAATTGATACTCTGTATATCATCGTTATATTTCTCCTCGCAAATAACACACATTTTAAAAAGACACTATTTCTGTAAATTTGATTTATTGGTATTACTTGAAAGACATTACAATGTTTAATAAATCAATCGGGAGCTTGTTTTTTAACGCTAAACGTGTATTGAAACGATTACGATAAAGATACTTTTTAACAATTTTCTGACATACGATCAGGTTTTGTATTTTGGTATTGTCAGCATTTAGCCAATAGCTCCTTTCTGTATAAATTAGACAATTCTGATTTGCTCTGATATCGACAAGACACTTACAAGAAGCACTAATAATACGTCCTAACAGAGGCATCAAAGGGATCTTACATACATTAGTGGATGAGCAATACAAATGTAAAAGAGTGTCGTAAGCAGGAATTGTATCTATCATCGTGTTAGATATATTTAAAACTTCAATAGATGGGAGTCTGTCTGGTAATACAAGTATATTAGAATTCATACAAAATAAACGTGTTAGATTTGGTAGATATGGAATAGTTTTAATACGTGTGAAATTACACCACAAATCGACAAGACTTTCTATTTGTGGTATCTCTGTAATATGCGTATCACAGCAATACAAATGTGTAAGTTTTGGAAATAAAGGAATGTTCTTTATAGGGGAATTGTCACATTTAATATATAAAATATTGGGAAACAATGGTAAGTGTGTGATCTTGGTATTATTACAATGTAATCTAGTAAGAGCCGGAAGCATTGGAAGCTCTTTGATATTAGTGTAAGAACACTGTAACAATTCTAAATTAACAAGCGTATCTGGGATAGCTGTTAATTTACTTACGGCGCAATACAAAGAGCGTAAAGATGTCAATTCTGGAGGGATTGATGTTACTTTATTACAAATCCTGAGATTTGTAATAGTTTCAGGGGATTGAATCTTTTGTTCGCAAATGATACACATATTTGGAAATTAGAATATAACAGATAAAATCTCGATTTAATTTCGGAAAAAATTTCATTTTAAAGTTCGTATTGAGTTGTCCTTAGTTCTGTTAAAGGATCTACCTGTTCTTCTAACATTGGTAATTGAAGAAAGAAACCTGCATGTTCAGGGCGCTCGAGCACGTTCTCTTTTATTAAAGGTTTTAATAAGAGAGGTTGAGGCGAAACTACTTTACGTTTTTTACGTTTATATACTCTTTCTGATAATTCAGGTTGCTGTTCAGGTTGCTGTTCAGGTTGCTGTTCAGGTACTGTATAAAATAGATCTTCCAGTTCTTTTACAATTTTAGATGTTTCCTCTTTAGGTTTTTCCGGTTCAGCCAGTCCTAAGTTGCGTTTCTTACGTTTGAATGTGGTTTTTTGTTCATCATAAACTTGTTTTTCCTCTCTAGCATGTTTCATAATCATTTCTTGTTTTCTCACCTCTTCTATTGCCCGTCTTGCCTGTTTTCGTTTTTCCTGTTCATCTCCAAAATTTTTGTTTGCTTTTAAAGCAATAGCAATTCTTCTTGCTTTTTGATATAGATTCTGTTCGTTTCTTTTATTAAAAAGTTCGATGGCAAATTTTTCTAATTCATGTTCTTTGACTCCTAACACTATTTTACTATAATCGTCAGATAAAGAAGCGAACTCGTCAATCTCGTGTGCTAAACCGAAATCAATAATTTTTACATTTCCGTTAGAATCAATCATAAAATTATTTAAATGAGTATCCCTGTGTACATATCCAAGATTATGTAGTTTATCGACACATCGAAACGCTTTCTCTATAAGTTGTTTTTTTTCTGCTAGAGTCACTCCGCGTTTAAGGAGTTTTTCACCCAATGTCTGATCCATTTTATCCATTATAATTAGTGCACCAGATGGACATATGAGCACTTGATATACGACAGGGGCAATATCTATATCCGAAGCTCTAGATTGAATTTCAGCTTCAGTCAGCGGATTATCTAGTGGATTAATTATAGACATACCAGGTATGGTAGAAATCCATTTAGCTACATAACTACATTTTGAACTTTCACACACCTGATCGTCAGGTCCGCATGCTTTATCTTCGCATGTGGTATTATATATAATACCATAAACACTTGCAGCTCCAATGCGTTGATGGTGTTTAATATTAAAATTTTTACAAGGACCTTTACAATATAAAAGGGTGTTTTCGTTACCACAGTCGCTAAAAAACGTATTATTTTTCAAGAAGGTATCCATAAATTCAGTGGTAACTGTTTTAATTTCAAACATTTATATTTAAAAATATTTAATTTATGAGTTTAATTTGTTTAATAAACAAATGCCCTTTAAAAGAGAGATTGTTTACCCGTTTTTTCTTGAATGCTGTTGTCATGCTGATGACATTTTCTGGGAAAACATCTTTGAAGACCTTGCCTACGGTAAAACGCCATACGGAACCTATATTAGTAAAGGGTTTTTATGTTGCGGTTATAAAAATAAAGAGTTTAGTTACAAGATTGAGAGAAAGGAACCAAAAATAATATATAGAGAGATATACAAGCTGTTGACGGAAAAACTCGGTATCCTTTCATATAAAGAGAAATCTAAACAGCGCCTCGATTTTCACGAGCTTGAAAAGAATATTAAACAAGCTCGTACTAACTGGAACAATATTAGAAAGAAGAATATCAAGGATATTATGTTTGAGAAATATGTAATTGAAATGAACAAGGAATACAATTTAACATATAAACAATGTAATAATCTTCTTTCAATTATACTTCTCGCAATGATTTTTAAAACAATAACTTCAAAAGATATTGTTTATAATGACGACAAGATTCACAGTATAAATGGGATTTCGTTTGAACACGGTAAAGTTAATATCTCCAGTTCAATTCACATGGTTCCAAATGTATCTGAATCTCTTCAAATTGAAGAGATAGAGCTCTCAGAAATGAAGAGTAATTGGGAAAAATACTTAACTTTTTTGAGAAGCTCTTAGATTCATCCATAAACGAGCATATCTAATAACATCTTCTGGATAGACACCTAATTCACGTTTAGCGTGGTCTAGTGTTTTGGAAATATTTTTTACATTTTCAACTTTAATAACACGACTTACACCTCCAGATGTAACAATATAGCCAAGTACATAAGCAGCGTAATTTTTATATTTTAACCCTTTGACTCCTTGAGTCGCTTCTAACATCGTATCAATATCGTTTTGCGATATTAATTTTCTATCTTCATCCATAATTTTTCTACTAAACATATTTACATTAATTAAAAACTTTTGTTCAGCGTTGTAAATTTCTCTACCTTTTTTAGTCACCATTTCAGGACCTAATAACATTTCATCCAACTTATTTGATGGTCCTGCTCTTTCGAAAGCAACAATCTCTTGTTTATATTCTATATCATTTCCGAAATCATTACCAAAATCATCAAACTCTTGTCCACCAAACTCTTGTCCACCAAACTCTTGTCCACCAAACTCTTGTCCACCAAACTCTTGTCCACCAAACTCTTGTTCTTCTGGATAGTATTCTTGTCTACCATATTCTTGTTCAGACATTTTATTAAAATGTAGATAATTCTTTATTTTCATCTTCGCTCTTTTTTAAAAGGTCTTCAATTATAATATTTACTGATATCTTCCAATCTTGTGGTTGTTCAGGGTGTCTGTCCTTTAATCTTTTCCATTTTTCTACACGAATTATTTTTCTAACTATTGAACGAACATACACAGGGTAACGATGCTCGTAAACGCCGTTATAGTTTATCTTTTTCTTATTTATCCAAGTTTGAGCCCATAGATTTCCTTGAATATAATATTCTAATTCATCAGAAGTCACACACATTGGATTGTTATAAACGTAAGAGACTAAACTATATATATCTAATAGAGGATGGTCTCTTTGACCGATTTTAGTCCATAATGTATTTTTAGTGCATATAGAGTTTGTCCATTTTGATACTTTTAATAATTGGAGTAAAGCTCTCCAATCGCAATAATATGTTATATTAATAAGTAGTTCATTTGGAATATTATTCATTGTATTTAATTTGGACAAACTCCAATTATCGTTTAAATCATTTTATATTTAAGATCAAGTCCTCTCTAATAAAATGTGTGAACTTATTATAGCTTGCAATAATCTTAACGGTATTGGATTAAGAGGAAGATTGCCTTGGGATAATAAAGAAGAATTGAGTCTTTTTAAAGAGAATACCCTAGATTCTGTTCTTATTGTAGGTAGAAGAACTGCTGAAACACTTCCTAATCTACCTAATCGTATTGTTTTTGTAGTGTCAAAACGTCAAACTGGTGTATATTTTAAGTCGGTGGAGAGTGCGATTAAAAAAGCAAGAGCTCTTTATCCGAATAAGACTATTTTTATAGCTGGAGGTGGTGAAATTTATAAATACGTAATGAGTGTCATACCTCATATGATAACAAAAATTCATGTCTCTCATATAAATAATAATGCATTATGTGATACGTTCTTTAACATGACAGACTATCTTAAAAATGGGTGGGGCTTAGAATCTCAAAAACTTTATAATTCATTTGTTTATCAGAAGTGGAAACGAGATTCAAATATAGATACTATGATTGGAAGAGAATGGGATATAAAAATAGAATCTGAAGAAACCCAATATCTTTCTTTGTTGAGAGAGATCATGAGAGAAGGGGAAGTGAGAGATACCAGAAACGGAGAAACTAAGTCACTTTTTGGTAAATCTCTCAAATTCGATTTGAGAAACGGATTTCCACTCCTTACGACTAAAAAAATGTTTTTACGTGGTATAGTAGAAGAACTTTTATTTTTTATTCGAGGTGATACAAATACAAAGACATTGGAAGAGAAAGGGGTAAAAATATGGACAGGAAACACCAATCGAGAATTTTTAGATAAGAACGGTTTTAGAAACCGCGAAGAGGGGCTTCTTGGACCGTTATACGGTTTTCAATGGCGATTTTTCGGATCAAGATATGATGAAAAGACTGGAGACCATCTAGATAAAGGGTATGACCAACTTCAATATGTTGTAAATACGATTAAAACAGATCCAACATCAAGAAGGATTATAATGACGGATTATAATCCGTCTCAGGCAAGTGAAGGAGTTCTTTACCCATGTCACTCTTTAATAATTCAGTTTTATGTTTCAGGACCTTATCTTGATATGTCTTGTTATAATCGTTCTCAAGATGTATTTTTAGGTACCCCTTTTAACATTGCGTCTTCTGCGTTATTCTTATCGCTAATTTCAAAAATAACAGGTTTACTTCCGAGATTTTTACATATGACTCTGGGTGATGTTCATATATATCGGCAGCACTATGATGCTGTTTCTTTCCAGATGGAAAGAGAACCTTTTCGATTTCCTATCTTGGTTATTAAAAAAGAAGTTTCAAATATTACCGATTTAGAAAAGTTACAGGGTAATGATATAACAGTGGAGCGTTACGATAGTCATCCGCCTATCAAGGCAGAGATGGTAGCCTAAAATACGATTGGCATCGAATTGATTTTTATATTGTCTCCAATATAAAAGATTATATTAAATATGTGTATTATTTGCACAAATGAATATAACGAACAAACATTCAAGATTAATTGTTTGGGATGCACTAAAATTCAAACCCTGCCCGACCCAACTAAATTACCTAGAATAACTGAATTATATATTAGCTATACAAAAATACAAGAAATTCCAGAATATAAATTTTACACTGCGATTATACGAGAATACAGAATATACCGGTATTACCAATATTAACAGAACTATATTGCTCTAATTCATTGATAAGAAAACTTTCTTTTCTACCTAGATTAATTAACTTACATTGTAATAATACAGATATATCTTATTTACCAACATTTCCAAACTTACAAAGATTATCGTGTATAAGTTCGGGTATTAAAGAAATAAAGTTCTTTCCTCGGTTATATTTTTTAGTTTGTAATGATTGTAGGTTTTTAGTAAAGGTAGACCCTTTATATAAATATAATACATATGTTATGTTCTTGTCCATGGATGAAAATAGAAAATATCTAGATATCCAATTTGCCATAAGGAGATATCTGGAATGAGAAAGCGAATGGTTTTAATTAAACATGTCCCTTTTGATATTGTAAATATAATTATGAATTACAATTAAGTTATTTTATTATCTATATAGATAATAAAATCGTTAGCCTCTTGTGAGGATTGAACTCACGACCCCAGCCTAGATTCTAAAGATTAGAAGGGCTGTGCTCTATCCACTGAGCTAAAGAGGCTCCTTTATCTTTAAAAGATAAAGGAGTAAAATGCGAGCAGTGGGATTTGAACCCACGCGCCTTTCGGCATCGAATCTTAAGCTCGACGGGATAACCAGGCTACCCTATGCTCGCTAAACAGAGTAATACGACAGTATAAATTATGTGTCCTCGCTTAGTACAGGGTTTGAACCTGTGACCTTTCGGTTAACAGCCAAATGCTCTGCCAACTGAGCTAACCAAGCTGTTATACTGTAATATTACTCCTTTATCTATATTAGATAAAGGAGTACATATAGCGATTCTTCGTATCGATCGAAGGACCTTTGGGTTATGAGCCCAACGCGCTACCTCTGCGCCAAATCGCTTTTGCAACCGACGGGATTTGAACCCGTGACCTCCGGCTCATAAGACCAGCGCTCTACCAACTGAGCTACGATTGCTAGTGAAACTAATTGTTTTTATGTAATAAAATAAATTTTTAAATCGTATTTAATTATTTTTAGGCATACTATTCATCATCATCTGCATCATACCAGAGATGTCTGGAGGAGCACCATTTCCCGCGTTATTTAACATTCCACCCATCATATTCGACATCATACCAATTGCTTGTTTGGTCTCTGGATCGGTTCCTGCTTGTTCTCCAAATGACGAAACCATTCCTTGTACCACACCAAGAAGCTTACCCATATCTAACTTTTTAGAACCAATATCAGACATCATATCATTAAATAGCCCGGACTGCATAATTGACGAGAGTGCTTCCATTGGATTAGATTCGGGTTTCACACTAGTCTCAACTTTAGATATGATTCCCTGTAAAAAGTCTGCCTCTGCACTAGAATCTTTATCCTCTACAGTTACTTTTTTAAGGAGCTCTCTTGCTTTACCAGCAGGGTCTACAATCGCGCTAATAGTTAGGAGGTGTTTCCAGATAATAGATGCTGTTTCCGAGTCTGATAAGCGGAAAATAACAGACATATCAATAAAAACTCTTTCTGAATACAAGATTTTACTTTCAGATAGCTTGCTAGCATCTCTTTCTGAGAATGCTTCTCTATTAGAGATACAAAAATTTTGAAACACTGAAAGATGACGTTTGATAGCATTATCATGTGCAATTTGAGTATGATTAACAAGTCTCTTATATAAACGCAGAGGTTTATGATTTTTACCGTATTCTGCTTCTAATTCATTGACAAAGTTACAGATCGCTTTAAAACCAATGAGTGATGTTTCGTCGTTCATTTTATTTAATAATATGTTAGTTTTAAATAAATTAGCAATTACTTATTAGAACGGGTTAATTTTCTCAACGGCTCTTTGTTTTTCATATGTAATAGATGAATAGAAAGAGTTATTAGATAATCGCTCAATTTATTCATATAAGAGATACAGATATCTTCAATATCGTGTTGTGTACAAAGTTGACGTTCGACCTTTCTACATAAACTTCTGGCGTATAATAGTTGGGCTTCAATTTGTAGCGTACCGGGGATAATCATTAGCGGTCTTTCACGAACTTTAAATTGGGTTTGATCTACATCGCTCATTAATCCAATCTCTTGTACTAACTCACCAATTCGTTGTTCACCCGTCTTAAATCTGGAGAAATCGAATCTAGCCAGCGCCTTTTTAGTAGTACCAATCGATGCTTGTATATCGATAAGAGTTTCTTGTATTTGTGTAAATCTAGCCGTTAAAAACATTTTAGTAGAACTATCTATATCAAATTTTGTCTCTGTAGCTGGTTCGAAATGTTCAGCTTTGATTATTCCCAAATAACAAATTAATTCTTCAAACATTCCTAACAATGTTAATATTTTATCGCTTTTACTTACAGGGTCGCCACTATATAGAGTAGTAGACCTTACAGAATCCTTACGCTCGCGTTCACGCTCTCTAGGAGTAGAAGCTACAGATGGCGGATAATCGTCGTGTTGGGGTTTAAACTTGCTCATTTTAAATGTATAAACTGTATTTATAAATTGAAACTTTATAAAACAATAGAGTTTTTTAAAAATGAGTAGTTTATCATCACAAATCTTAAATTTAGAGGAGCAAGTATCTTCTCTCACAAAGAAATGTAAAGAATACGAAAAGACCATCTCCTCAAAAATAAATACAATTAATAAATTAAAACTTCAGGTTGAAAAGGAACAGTTTAAAAGTAACATTTTTGAACAGTTGCTCTCAAAACTAAATAATGTTAATTTAGAACAAGTATATAAGGAAAGCGATGATGGTATTCATGTTTATAATACAGATAGTATTCCTGTGTTTGTTCATGAATCTTCTGGAGAGATTAAACAAACAGCTCTAACTCGTAAAAAACAAACAATAGGTAAGAGTTTTCGTTCTATTGGATGTGTTGAATTAAAGGATGAAAAACCCGAAGAACAAGAACAGAAAATTAAACTTGTAGAGGAAAAGAAAGAAGAGTTGGTTCAGGAAAATAAACTCGATGTTCCCTATAATGAAACCGTTTCAACTATCGAGTCTCAATTTGAAGAGATAAAACAAAGTCGTATTTATAAAAAAGCATTGACCAATATCAAGACTATTCGTTCTAGGTTAATGGGTAAACTTTGTTTGAGCGAATATATAGAGATGATAAATGAACATAATGCTGAATTAGAAAAAATCTTCAAGGTAAAAAAATATGACCATAAAAAGGTTAGAACACTGATTTCTTTATCAATGTCTCCATTAGATCAACGATTGGTCTTTTATGAACAATACTATAATACTGATTTGGAACCTGACGATATTCAACGATTAAAAGTTTGTATTGAAGTTAATCTTGAACATCCTAAAAGATATATTCCTTTTACTCAATCAGATCTTTGTACTAAAATTTGTAATTATAACTTGTGTTTATCTCCGCTTAGAGAATGTATTCGTCAGGTTTTAGTAAATCCTTACGGGTTTTCTAATCTTGTTTACCTTCATTTATCAGACACGGATGATCCTTATAGCTTTTACTCGTTAGAAAAGATAGATTCAGATGGCAAGCGTTGTTGGAAAATGGAATGTAGATTAGATGAGATTAGTAGATTTATAAGGGAACATCTACAAACATTCTGTATTAACATGTTTAGAAAGATTTATAGGGACATTTTTAGCGATAACTTGTATCGTAAAGACTATATGAATAAAGCAGTTATTTGTAGTCAGGATTGTGAACAGTTGCTGATGAATATTTCAATATTGGGGAGACAGAAAAAGTTTTGTAATATGATGAGAGATCTACTTTCCGAACAGTCAGTAATTCAACCTACCAAACTTGACAAGTTTAATTTTAAACGAGACGATCCTTTAGTGAAAAAATATTTTCATGCTCAAAATGAAGATGATGAAGGGTTAACCAATTGCGTGGAGCGGTTATTTGATCAGATTAAAGAAGACGATCGCTATGATATAGTTTCGAGATTAGATTAATTATATTTATATCTTAAAAGTGAGATATAAATATTAAAATGGATAAATTAAAACAGAAACGTTTATCACAATTAGATAAGGAGGAAGATATAGATATCGCTCTTTTACAAAACTATACGCAATGTTCAAACACAATATTTGAATACTTATTAAAAGCAAGAGAAGTTAACCGGAATCTCACAAGGGAGCTTTATGCACACTCTTCTATATTTCAATCTTATAATAGCTATTTGAAAGTTTTGAAGGGGACCGATAAAATTCAAAATATAGACACTAAACGAGACTTGTGTTCACAATTGTTAGATACACTTTCTATAAAGCTATAACTTTTTAATCATTAAAAACAATACAATTACAGATACTAAGGCAATCGAGTATAAAAACATATTATTAGACTGGGTATTTTCGTTGTACGCTTCGTGATTGGATTTTATTTCATTTGATAAATTTTGTAAATTAAACTCTTCTTTTGAAGGTTGGACTGTTACGGCGTCTGCATCTAAATCGCAATATTGGGAACATTCATTAGCCAATCTTTGAGTTGAACACATTTGTTTACATTTATCTCTGGCTATTTGTACATCATCACCGCTCCTTAGAAGTCCAGGTACATAACGAGGTACTTGATTCCAATAAACAGGTTTGTGAGGAGTCTGATGATCGCAATAACCTACCCCAAATATACGTTTTCGCTGTTTTTCTATAAAAACTTCGCAATCTTTTTCGCAGCTCTTAATATTATAAGCTCCGCAAATACTATAACAAGCATCATTTAAATTTTGAATATCATCGGTCTTTACACAATCATATTTTTGACATACTGCTTTCACTGGATCTATATTCATTTATTGATAGATAGAAAATACAATAGATGAAAATAAATATAAACATACCTACACCAAACCATTTTGAATACTTGATCGTTTCCTCGGGATCTCCTATACACAGGTGTTTGGAGAAACTCAGAGATGGTGTTTCTTCACTGTCATAAATTTTCTCTTGACAACCGAATTGAACACCTGTTAAACATAAAGCTACTAATAAAATACTGATACAAATAGCCCATACTTTAAATGGCGCTCTGTATTTCATTACTAATACCATTATTAGTCCAATAAAAACTGCCACATCTTTGGCGTGATCATAGTAATCTCCAAATTTGGTAACCATTCCATATTTTCTAGCATAATAACCATCTGCGCAGTCAAAGAAATAAGATATATAATAAGTTATCGCAAATCCGCCTATATTATGATGATACAAGTAATAAATAGCTAGAACGCCAAAAATGAGTGATAGTGTTGTAATATGATTGGGATTAAATTTAAGCCGTTTGAATAGAGGAGACATCAAATCAAATAGCCAAATATTGAAAACATCGATAGGATTCTCTTGTGAATATTTAATCTTCATTTATTAAATATTAGATATAAAATTAACCAGAATAACTCCAACGATGACCGCAATCTACGCAATTAGTGAATGTAGTCATCGGTTCATCACTTGAACGAGTTTGTTTTTGAACGCTCCAAGTTTTCTTACTATGACATTTGGAACATTCTGATACACCCTCTACAACTTCAAAGGGTTTGACTAGATAATCATCAAACTCTATTATCTTTTTCTCAATGTCGTTATACGTAGGACTCTTCCAACCAACAGCTCCAGCTTTTACGTCACTTCCAATCTTTTTGAGTTTTTTAATATCTTTAATCAAAAACCCAATCGTTTGGTATGTAAACCATTTTCGATCATCTTCGCTCTTTACGTGTTGATTAATACATTTTTCCAATATTTGACAGTTCTTTTCATTCTTGAGCACTGTCGAAAAGGCCATTTCTGTATTCATTTTAATTAATATTCTTCGAGGAATATTAATTTTTCATTTTATAAATGAATTGGTCAAACTATATTTATAATATAATAGCTCTTGTTTTAGTTTCAATTCTTATTTATTTAGTTTTACATCAAGTAAAAGAGTATCATCTCCAGGATGATCCAATGTTACATATATTAAAAAAGGTTCTTGAACCGGTACATCCAATCTTTAAAACACTTAAACTGTATAAGGCAGACAAATCATATACTATAAATAAAGACAAGACATTTCTTTGTTTATATGACAAAAATGGTGACTACTATCCTATAAATATGTTGATTTACGTACTCCTTCACGAGGTAAGTCATTCGTTAAATACAGTGGATATAGGCCATACAGAAGAGTTTCATCGGATTTTCGACAAACTACTAAATCGCGCAATTGAACTCGGAGTATACAATCCGAGCATTCCCATCATACAAAATTACTGTGTTAGCTAGGTGTGTTAGCTGGAATTACGTAGCTTGAATATAGCTTTTTCTTTTGCCTTGGCCTCAATGTCGAGGGTAAATTGCTTATTAATACGTAAATAATAGTCTGGAAGTTCTGAAATATAGTCTGAATGATGACCCAATTTACCATTACCTTGTTCTGATATATGACAATATGGTTTAAGATTGCGCTTATCCCAAGTCTTGAATGATTTGGCTATAGCCTGATCAATATCTGATACTTTTTCGTCTGGATGTAATTGTTGATAACAATGATAGTGATGACTGTCAAAGATAACTGGAATATCAAGACGTTCTGAAATAGATAAACAATCATCGATACTATAACACTTTTCGCAATTCTCAATCGCAATACGTTTACGTACATTTACAGGTAAACGATAAAAATTATTACACCAACGATCAATAGTCTTTTTCTTGTCTCCATAAGCACCGCCTCCGTGAATACAAATAATTCCCGTATTCTCTTCAAAATCGAGGTCTTCTTCTATAACATCCAAGATTTTGGCATGACAAGATAAGTCAATGACAGTCTTGTTAAATACATCTTCGTTTGGAGCACCAATCTGATTGTATTGACCGGGGTGCATGCTCAGTCGTTGCCCGTATTCATAAGCTTTAGCACCTATATCATATAGGTATGGACGGGCAAAATCAAGGCTGTAATTGTAATCTGAAAACGCAGGGTTACTGAAATGGGGCAACATATCACTGCTGAGACGGTAAGCAGTAATATTGTGTTTATCGTTCCAATCAATAAGCTTGATACAATCCTTGAGATTCTGGGTGGATAGTTTTTTGATATGGTCAAGACCATTATCAACAGCGGTTTGTAATCGACAAGTACGATTAACAAATACACTAGGTTTCGTCTCGCGAAGAGTCGAGTTGATACAACAAAGACCGAATTCGATATTAGTATTCATAATAAGTGATGATTTTTCAAATAAACTTTGTTTGAAAAATCAAATTAATGACGATGGCTTAATATATTTGTTCGACAAAAGCTTTATATTTAAAGGCTTGTAATTGTGTGAGTACGTCAGCTAGATCGTCCTTTTTCTTTACAGATGTGAGTGTCTCTAAAAAATCAATTTCCCCTCGTGATGTTAGGATCTCAATTGCCTTATCAACACTCCATTTCTTTCTGTCTTTCTTCTCCATTGCTTTAAATTTAATCTTTCCTGTTTTTGTCTTGTGTTGAATTTTAGGTGCACCTAAAACTTGTGTTTTATGATACGCAGGAAATTCGATTACCTTTTTAAATCTGCCATATTTAAAAGTAAAATAAGAATAGCAATGCTGTCCTAATTTTAAAGCCATTTTATTGACCTTTTTACCAAAACACATTTGCTCTTCAATTACAAAACAAGCACAAGAATCCCAAAAAGACGTATACTTGTCCATTTCATCATTCATTGTATTAAATATCTCATGGTTATTATCTCCGTTTCGTGTAAGATCGAGATTTTTGTAAAGTACCAGTTTACCATTAGAAAAAATCTTCTCTAATAGTTCTTCCATTTTAGGAGTAGCTATTCCATTTTCCTTATATCGTTGTTTTAGAGGAATATTAAGTTTTTTAAGTTCTGAAACTTCTGATATGGTAAATTCTTCGATACAGAAAGCAAAGTTTTTTTTACCCATGTCAAAAGACGCAATTCTAATTGTCGACATCTTTTATTTAGAGCCGAACTATTTAAGTCGATTTAAGAGGACGAATTATCCTCTTTATTTTCTTTTTCTTTATTTAATACTAGATGATTTAACCAAGATAGTACAAGAAGGAGAACAGCTGAAACTATAAATGATTTTTTTGTGTTATAACCCTCTGCTTTGAGAATGTAAAACACTGCTAGGAAAACAATAACAGATACTGTTTGACCGAAAATCTTATCTGCAGTGGTTTGTTTCATAATTTATTTTTATATATAAAAATAAATTATTTTTATTAACGTTTATACCAGTTGACGCGTTTGTACAAAGCACCAACTTCGTTTATAGGAGGAGTTTGTTCTTCTACATCCACATTTGGTGATGGAGCAGCTGGAGTAGGCTCTACTGGCATTACTGGAGTAGGTTCTACTGGCATTACTGGAGTAGGTTCTACTGGCATTACTGGAGTAGGTTCTACTGGCATTACTGGAGCAGGCTCAAGTTCATCACATTTATAAACAGAAAATAGTTTTTTACACGAAACATTAGTTTCGCCTTCAGGTGTGAAATCTTCCGATTTAGCACATCTACAATTATTAATATGAACTAAAGAAAGCAATAAGAATACTAAAACGGACATAAGGACGGCTCTGTCTGTAGCTATACCATGTGATTTAAGTAGTAAAAACATGACTACCATAACAGCGAGAGCTATTAATTCACCTACGATTAGATTGACAAGATTCATTTATTAAGAGTGAAATATTTTATTCCAGTTATTTTTTAGATAATTATCTATATCACAAATATTTATAAATTTATAAGTAGCGTGTAGACCTTTAGAATTTGGTTCCCATGTAGATTCAGAACTGAATTTCTTAGCTATTTCAAGCGGTGGTGTGTATATATCTCTACTTGTACTAAAATAAACATCTTCATTTCTACCGTCATATTTATGTGTTTTACAGAATTCAATCATCTTTCTATTTTTACGAAGAGATAACCCGCCGTTACCCCCCTTATCAGTATAAAACGACCATGGTGCTCCAACAAAATCATAATCCATAAACTCTGACAAATCACCGTCTACCAGTAACGTGTCAGTTTGAAAGATTAAGATGTGACTAGGATTATTTATTATACTCTCATAAAAACTAGAATTTGTAAGTAAACGATTATATTCGTATATAGGTAGATTATCGGAAGATAGTTCTGTTATCTTTACGTTTCTATTATTTTTAAAACCCAACATTTCTTCCACGTCGATCTTATTCCCTTTACCGCAAAACACATGAAGTCCCCATCCGTGAGGTCCAAGTAAATACATGAAATTATATATTACATACTTCAGTAACATGTGAAAGCTTTTCCTAGGTTCTACTATAACACATATCTTATCTGCTTTTTCTTTTGGTAATACAATTTTATCCTTGACCTGTTCATAAAATCGTTCTAGCCAATCGATCCAAAATTCAGGAATTTGGTCTTGTTTTTCACATTTATATTTTTCTTTTTCACATTTATATTTCTTTTTTATTTTATACGTAACTAGCAATAAAACAATAGCTAAAATACAAAGTAACCATAATAGTGTTATTGCTTTCATTTTATATTATAAAATAATTTATTTTTTATTTCGAGATGATTTATAAATTTATAAGTAGCGTGTAGCCCTTTACAATTTGGTTCCCATATAGTTTCTGAGCTAAATTTCTTAGCTATTTCAAGCGGTGGTGTGTATATATCTCTACTTGTACTAAAATATTTATCTTCTGCCTCTCCATTATATTTATGTGTTTTACAGAATTCAATCATCTTTCGGGTTTTTCGGAGAGATAACCCTCCATTATTCCCTTTAAAAGTATGACCAGCCCAAGGTGCTCCAACAAAATCATAATCCATAAACTCTGACAAATCACCGTCTACCAACAATGCATCAGTTTGAAAGATTAAGATGTGAGTAGGATTATTTAATATACTTTCGTAAAATTCAGGTGAAGTAAGTAAACGATTATATTCGTATATAGGTAGATTATCGGAAGATAGTTCTGTTATCTTTACGTTTCTATTTCTAAAGGTTATCATTTCTTCCACGTCGATCTTATTCCCTTTACCGCAAAACACATGAAGTCCCCATCCGTGAGGTCCAAGTAAATACATGAAATTATATATTACATACTTCAGTAGCTTATGTAAACTCTTTCTAGGTTCTACTATAACACATATCTTATCTGCTTTTTCTTCTCGTAATACAATTTCATTTTTTACTCTTTCATAAAAACATGATAACCAATCGATCCAAAAATCTGGAGCATCTTGATTTTTACTCTTTTTAATAGTATTACAATTAACAATTCTGAACATCTTTATTACTGAAAATATAACTTCGGTTTAAATAGCGATTCTATCTCTTTTAATACCAATCTTCTCATAGATAATCGATATTTGTATTGGTTCAATATGAAATCTTTCTGGCCATACATGATTTGTAAAACCTGATCAATAGGATTAGATAACTGATGAATATAATAAAGATAGTCGATACTTAGCGAATTGCTATGCTTGGAAAAATACGCGTAATCTTCAACCTTTTCATACTGTTTAGCTTTATGACCGCCATTCGTAGTGATAACGTATTCAATTCTTGAACCTGCAGCTACAAGTTGGCCTCTATTCCTCATCTTTTCAGCTAGCTGAACCTGTGCAGGGAGCGAACGAAGATAATAATCTTCTGCTGAATCACAATTCTTGAGTTTGAACTGTTTCTTTCGCTCTTCTTCGTCTTTAGGGAGTAGCTTAACCTTGTAATCACCGATTTTCCAACAAGGTTTATTCGTTTTAGCATCAGTGGCTTCTAGAGGTTCCAACTCTCCCACTTCACCAATAGATTTGGTAATCACAAAGTCTTTTGTCGGATAATAGTGACTACATAACTTATTTAGTTCATCAATGAGATAAGTATTAATATCATCTACGTTTTTCTTGTTAAAAATACTCATAATAACATCGGAATAAACCTTTCGGACAAATTCGCAATTATCTCTTCTATTCAACAACACACCTTTCTTGCTGATTTTAGTATCCACTACACCATCTCTTTCACAAGCTAAACTCATATAACGTTTCTTTGTAAGAATCATAAACTTGGCGTAAATCTTCTCTTCAAAAGCCAGACTCATCGGTTTAGGATACATGGAACTAACTTCTTTTGATACTTTTATTGCGTGGTCCCAACACTCCATTGAAGTCTTGAGAAAGGGGAAATTAATATAGTTAGAATCCGTGTCTCCGTACACTAGTACACCGCCCCAATCTTTTTGAATACTTTCAGCCGCTTTTTCAATGGCCTTTCTCCCCATATAAGTAGTAGCCATTGCTCCAGGCATAAAAGGGAGATATCCTCTTCTTACACCCATACAGCCATAACCTGAATTAGCAGATACTTTCAAGGCTAATTGACGTTGGTCTAGTACATCGTGATATGTAGCGAGTTCAGTATATTCATCAGTTCCTTCCTTCATTTCTTTTAGTTTAGCTTTGATACTCTTCATCTCCTTTTTAGTAGCCGAACGTGTTTCAAGCAAGTGAGTAAGAATTTCTGGAAGAACACCCATAGGACTCTTTAACCATCGATATCTTCTTTTAGCACAGATTACATGTTTCGCTTTACTCTTTTGGAGCTGAGAACGTTCTTCTCTTAGTGGTTTAGTTTCTTTTTTAATCGTATCAATCTTTTCGTTAAATTCTTCCTTGTTATTCTTATTCTTTTTAAGATCACGCTCTTTTCGGATCTCTTTAATTTTTTCATCACTTTCCTTAATTAATTTATTAAGTTCTGCTTTTCTTATTTCCTTGGGATCGTGGCAGCAAGAGATATGATCAGACCATTCCATAACGTGACAATCACTATCTGGAATTTTTTCATCATCTTTAACTAGTGTATCCCAACTAATATTGTAGGCTATAATTGTAGTTGGATATAAAGAACAATTATGGGCAACAACTCCATTAGCAATAAAATTATGAACATCTTGTACTTCTATATCATATACATTTGTTGCTTTTTCCTCCCTTACATCTATCACTCGCTTCTTAAATACCGGAATATAAAGGTCATCTGATTTCACTGCGTATTTAGACACAAACCAATCTTCTGTGTTTGTAGATTTAAGATAGTCTGTAAATGTCGGAAAATCTTTTTTATAGCGTAGTGATATCACTCTTGGTTTATCAAAGTGTCTCTTTTTCTCATGTCGTTGATAACCGATATCTTTTATTGAAGATATCGAATTTATATTAACGGGAGGTTCCAGATTGAAACATTTATTTCTAGCGATTTCAAGTGCTTGAGAGATAGAAATACCTCCAGAATCAAATAAATCGCTAGTTCTTTGAAACACTTTTTTATTTTGCTCTCTTGTTTTTTCACATAATCTAAGATAAGATGTTGCAACTGTAAGACGACATGATTTGTTGACGCAATATCTAAAACCAATCTTTTGCGAGAATCTGATTATATCAGAGATATTTAATTGCAGATCCCATCTTGGATTTTCTAAATAATCTTTTGGTTTAATTGAATTAGCTCCATATTTTATTTTTATGGGTGTGTTTAGTGTTGCTTTTAATCCAAATCGTTCTAACAACAATCTTAGTTCAATAAAAACCGATTCTAAAGCCGAGAGATGTTTTTCAATCGTAGTCCATTTAAAAGATATATTACCCACTCTTCCTTTAGTGTGATACGGACTCGTCCCATCGCCGCCAAATAGTCCTCCTAAAAATTCTCTAACTATAGCTAAAGGACACATCTTGTCTAAAAGGAATCTTGGTAAAGCCATAGGTTGAGTTGCTCTTTTTCCTACGACAATTCCATCTACCTTGTGTATTAAATTAGATAGATAAGATGGTAGCGTGATAGAGTAGGTAACTCCTTTGATTTTATCCATTCCTCTCTTTCGAATTGAGACATCTACATCTGAGAATTGTTTGATATCTTCTTTTAGATTTAACGCATCGATATTAGTTCCGAGGTATACTTCAACACACTTTCTATTGTTTGAAATATAAATACTACCATCTGTTAATACATAACCTAATATTCTTGTGAAAGCGAGTGTTTTATCTCTATTCTCTTTCATATCAAAAGAGCAATCGCCCAGAGTCATAGACCAATCATTTTCATCACTGCCCACAACGTCTTCTGCAAATTCAAGACCGCATTTTATATATTTATCTTTAAGGTCTTTTCCTTCACACCAATCACCGCTATCCAGCATAAAGTTATGTTCAGGGGTTGACACGATAGAGCTGCCATCTTCAAACCATATCTTTACCACATCTTTTTCTCCTTTGATTTGTAAACCGTTAACCGTGGAATAAGATGAAAGTCCTTGTTCACTTTTGAAACCAAGAACCTTTTCATTCTTGATTAACGAATCAATCCTTTTTGAACAACCATTATTCATTGAAATTAGAGTATCTCCAGATAAACAAAAATCAAAGGGGATTACGTTCTCGTAAACTCCTGCAACTGGAGGGAACACAGTGGCACCTACATAATGATCGTCTTCTTTTGTAATGTAACCATCTCTTTCAACGACGATATTTTCATGAGTACACTTCTTATAAGCTTGAGAGAAAACCTTGAGTTGCTGCCCTTGAGTATAAAGTTGAAAAATAGGGACATTTGTAACTTTGCTCATTTCACAAAGCGCAAACCAAGTAGTTAAAGTCTCAAAAAGACGAACGACAAGTTCGCTATCTTTGACACAGTACTTTCCGACAAGTGCGAGCGCTTTTTTTCCTCTTTCACCGCCTTCCATCCCAATACGATAACATTTAAAAATACCTTTAGCATCTAATGGGTCTTTGGTCATATCCTTAAGAAAATGAGATGCGATGGTTTTTAGCTGATAATTACTCATCTTGTAGTCGCGTTTAACAAGGGGGAGTAAATCAACAAAAATACGGCCTTCGGCGTCTAAGAATTTGAACGATTGATTTTTATAGGCAGAACTCGACCATTCAATAGTTTTCTCCTTTGCATGACCGTATTTGTTCATTCCTTGCTTGCTATAATCAGAACAGAGTTGAAATTTGGCTCTATCAATCATATATTCACAATCGAAACCGAATATGTTGTAACCAACAAGAATATTCGGTTGTTTTTCCTGAACAAGGTTTGTAAATCCCACTAATAAATCATGTTCAGTATCAAATGAACGCACTATAATCTTTTCTTCGTTCATACTCTTTTCATCAGCTTCGCCAAGAGTCAAAAGATAACGCTCGTATGTTTCAGGTTTAGAACCCTGACGTCCTAAAACACACGATATTTGAAATATCTTATCTTGAGGTCTCTCGCTCTTAGGCATCGAAGAAGGTATTGAAGAATTCACTTCGATATCATACCCCATAATAAGCGGACGTGCCACTGTATTGGTTTTTTTCTCAATCATATTTTTCCATTGAACAGTGTATTCATATTCACAATAAGTAACCTGTTCATCTTTCGGTACTCTTTTGCCTGCAAAACGAATCCAACCGGCGGTAGGTAGTTTTTGAAGACTTGTTAATTGAAGGATAGGATTTGCATTATGCTCGTGAAGCTTTAATACTATCTGTCCTATTCCTAAGATATTAATGGGATTCTTCACCTTATAAGATAACTGTCGTATGTCGTCTGAATGACTACAACAGCAACGAATATAAGGGTATAGTTTCTTCGAGTCAGGATTCGCATAATACAATCGTTTTTTAAATACTAATTCATAAGTAACCGGCTTTTTATCTCGCAACATCGTATTTAATCGGTCTGTCACGAGCTTGGCTTTTGAAGCAGTCCAAACTATATCACTAGGTAATTCAACGTAAGCATATGGGAAAAAATTATTTACAATGACACAGACAGACTTATTTTCACTATTTAAACCGTAGATTCTAATCACCGTTTGATTAGTCTCTTTTTCGTCAATATGCCATGAATATGTAAAGAATTCACTTCGCTCCATTATTTTTCTTTCTAATTGAAAATCTAGATTATTAAATCATTTTAATTTAATAATCATGTCTGTAGAAGAGTTATTAGAACAAGAATTCGTCGACGGTATGTATAAAAATATGTGGAACTTTATGAACCCAAATACAATAAAATATATATTAACAGAGATTGGACTGAAAATAAAAGTTTTAGCGATAACCAAAGATATCAATCCATTAGAAGATAAAAAATATGCGAATTCAATTTGTTTTAAAGGTGACGAGAATAGTGGCGGACATTATGTATATATATCTAAAAAACTTAAACAGTGGGGAAGCTACGAAAAACAAATATTATTAGAAGATGATGATGGAATGTGTCATGGTGTGGCTATTCTTTTCTCTATCCTTAAAAATCCAAATGGTGAACGAATCAAGAATGGATTAAAAAATTTAGGTTTTGAACCTAAATTAACATTGCCAACTGCTAAAAATTTATCTTTTAAACTATATATTCGAAACTATATAAATATATTGAATCTATACAAGTTTATAATTGAAAAAGGATATTGGGATAAAGCTTTAAAAAAATATTTCCCTACCGAATTAACACTTAAGGGAGGAGATGGTTTATCGTGCCAGTCTAGAATATCATTGGAGCTTATCAGTAATAAAATACTTGAATTAGAAAATCAACTGGGTTAAAAATATTAATAAGAAAGTATTAGATTGACAAGGTCTATGTACAGATAACGATTCAATATTAAACGAGTGATAAACTCTCTCCGTTTAAAATATTTTCTTGCTATCCTTTGAGATTCTACGAGATCTACAATCATTTTCTTTTTCGGTCTTAACCATTTACAATTATCACTTTGAATAACGCAATTAATTTCTATAGAAACGAGAAACGGACAATTGTTACATATTATATATCGAATCTGTTCAAGATTTGATAATTTTCCTATACATGTATTTTCACACTCAAGATACAAAAGTTCGGGTAGATCTTTGATATTTTCAATTAATGATCTAGAACAGTAAAGGTCTTGTAATTTACGAAACCCGACAACATCTTTAAAAGTAACCCCTTCACAGTGTAATCTTTTGAGATTTGGAAATTTACCTAATGTAATCATTGGAGTATCGGAACAGTCTAAAATCTCCAAAGTCTTTATATCTGGAAGCGACTTGATACGTGTGTTTCTACAAGACAACATCGTTAACTTGTCTAACCGAGGAAGTTCTGTTATTTTAGTATTGTAAATATATAGTTCAAGTAACCTCGGAAGCTTTGGAATTGTTTCGACTGGTGTTTCTTCGCAATACAAACGTTTAAGATTGGGTAATAACGGTATTTCTGAAACCACTGTGTGTCTACACGATAACATCTTCAGTTTAGGTAAGATAGGGATAGTTTTAATTTTGGAACCGGTACACCACAGTTCTGTTAATTTTGGAAGAAAAGGGATATGTTCGATTTTAGTATTAACTATATTTAATATTAGGACATTGGGAAGATATGGAATCTTTCTTACAGTTTGACATGTTCTACAATCAATAATTTCAGTAAATTCATTATATTGTCTTTTACAAATAATACACATTCTTGTATTATTTGTATAATCTTTTTATTAGTTATTCATTTTATTCTTTACCTTTCCACCATGGAGCTGGTCTTCCTCTTTTTTCATCTTTAATTAGTTTCCAGGTAAACACATTGGCAGAATTACGAACAGATTTGTACATATAACCATCATTTCCTCTCCTTTCTAAATGAGGACATAAAGCAGCACTATACCTGGGGCTTGGTCTTTTTGTATACTTTTCGCCATCTCCCCATTGACATTTTAATGTAGGTCTGCCTAATTTTTTTGGTTTACTTTTACGTACACTAGCTCTACTTTTACGTACACTAGCTCTACTTTTTACTGTTTTAATTGTATTCGATTTACGGTTGTTAGTTTTACGTTGACTAGTTTTACGTTGACTTGGGATAGCAACTGCTCTTCTAGGCGATTTGGATACGACATTCGATTTACGGTTGTTAGTTTTACGTTGACTAGTTTTACGTTGACTTGGGATAGCAACTGCTCTTCTAGGTGATTTGGATACGACATTCGATTTACGGTTGTTAGTTTTACGTTGACTAGTTTTACGTTGACTTGGGATAGCAACTGCTCTTCTAGGCGATTTGGATTTCATTTATTTAATTAATCATTTTTTTTATAATAAATGATTAATAATATTTTCATAATGGTATTATCAGGTTTAGTTTTTATTATGATTTTAGTATTGGTTTACTCTGCATTTACCGAAAAGTTTGGTATTAGACCTGGAAATATGACAGTTTCATCTTTGGCAGGTGGTCTGACCTCGTCTAGACAACCCCCGAGCGGAGGCAGTTCCTCTAGTGTAGTAAACCCACCGAGCGGAGGGAGACCACCGAGCGGAGAGAGACCCCCGAGCGGAGGCGGATCCCCCAGAATTATTGAACGCGAAATTATTCGTTCCCCTTACCCTGTACCATATTATAGAGGCTGGAGAAGAGCTCCTGCGTGGAGACACTGGAGACGTCCATATTGGAACGGTGTGAATTATTATTGGAATACCGTTTATCCCAATCAAAACGTAGTGTTAGATTGCGATAATAATTGCTGTGATAGAAGTATTTGTTACGAAACTGGTGGATTATGCGACTGGTCAATAGCTGGTCAGAATTTTAATGGGACTCCTGAACAATGTATCCGACACAAGGAATGTGTCGGACGTAATATGGGGGATGTAAATATGTGTGGTAATATACTCAATAATTAGAACGGGACAATTGTTGTATTTTTAGATAAACGAGTAGGTAATCCAGGTCTTCCATCCTTTAGTTTTTTAAAACAATACAAGTTATATTTATTAGATAATTGAGACACTATCCTGAGAGACTCTTCTTTAGATATCTTCGCGCCCCAAGCTATTACTAAATTTTCACCTCTAATAGGAAAAGACTCCCATGGATTTGACACGAGAGGAGATTTTAAATTGTATACAGTTATACTACCGTAATTATTGCTCTTAGCGATAGATATACATCTATCTATCGTTTTATCATTCTTTAATTCATCGGCAGTTGACGGATATATACATTGTAGAGAGGTTTGGATCCCACATTCTCCATAGACTTGTTCGAATATTATGAGCGTTATAAGTTGCGGAGCTTGACATTGTGTTATTCATTTAGATAAAGTTTCCGTATAAGAATAATTAATAAATCAATTTATATAAAATGACTGCATATCATGGTGGAAAACAACGAATTGGAAAGGAATTGGCAAACATTATAAGTGATTATATTATACACGAGCAAAACTATCACCCCCGCAAAAACATTTCTCCATCTGGTTACTGCGAACCATTTTGTGGAATGCTTGGAGTATATAGACATATACCTGATAAACTAGATGAACTCGGTCATATTAAATATACAGGGAGTGATATAAATAAATCTCTAATTTTAATGTGGAAAGAGTGCCAATCAGGATGGAAACCTCCTACTCAGATAAGCAAACAGCGATTTGATACACTCAAATATGATAAAAAATATTCAGCTATTAAAGGATTTGTTGGATTTACATGTACTTACAGAGGTGTATTTTTCGATAGTTATTTCCCTCATAGTTCTTCAAAAATAAAACATAGCGCTCAAACAGTGTATGATATAGCGAATAATAACTGTAGAAATGTAAAGTTTAAACATGGAGATTATAAAATATGGTCAAAGTTAAAAAATTATATAATTTATTGCGATCCGCCTTATTATGACACTGAACAGCGATATTACAAAGGAAATGAATACAAGGACAGATTAGATTTTGATCACCAAGAATTTTGGGACTGGTGTAGTTTAATGTCTAAAAATAATACTGTATTTATAAGTGAATACAAGGATCTTAGAAGAGTCCCTGTTTTGAAAGAAGCTGGGATAATTAAACTCTGGTCTGATGCTCAAAATAAAGAAAAACTATTTGTAATTTAAATTCATATTAGGGCGCCCTTCCAGGGTTATGTACATAAATAAAACTCCCATTCGTTTGTTAATTTACGAGCATTCAAACCTTTATTTACAATGTCTGAACGGTTGCCGCTTTTAAATAATTTCTGACCCATTCTTGTTAACGCACCTCGAATTGTATTTGAACGATGTTTGTTTTCAAAATAGTTGACTATTTCAGCTCTTCTAACCCAATTATTTTCTTGATTATGTTCTTTTATATATGATTGAATATCGTTAACGTATTTCTTATTTGAATCTGACAGTTTGATATTATGTATCCATATAATATCTCCTGTTCCTGGTAGTGGTTCATCGTCAATATTAATGATAATATATGAATCGCTCGAACACTCGCTCAAGATCTCACATAAGTTATCATCTAATACCTCTTTTAATTCATTATTATTTAACCCGCCATAAGATGTATCACTTCCATCAACAAATGTATCCTTAGTAACCCATTCGTTTTCGACTTTTTCATTTGTAATACGCATCCTCTTTACCTTTTTCGATTTTGAAATTTTCATATGTTTCAAAATAGTAGCTGAATCGTCGTCTATTATATTGACATAACCTAATCTTTTATTTTTTACTCGATAAATAATCTCTCGTTCTAATTTATAAGCATCTCTAACTCTTTCAACGCTATTTGTATATAGTGTCAGAGTTATATTATCGTCATACACACCGCACAATCTCCCACAAGTTTGAAGGATGTTACCCATATTTTGAGCAGCTGACGATGTCGATCCAACATAATACATATCTGTAAGATGCCACCAAGCTTTACCTAGTCTTTTACACGTATCCAGATTATCAGCTCCAAATGTAATACCGCGATCTGCGAGTTGACCAGCATATACTATTATATGTTTTATCTTGTCTACACCGAGATTGTAAAGATAAGAAATGATCTTGCCGATATGTATTGAACCAAACGTATGGTAATTTCCGACGCGGTTAAATTCGGATTTTACATTTTCAATTTGAATTGGACTTTTTTTGAGTCTACTTGAACGAATAGTTGCCTCGCCGCCGTTCCATGTAATGACTGCAGTTTCTGGATATCGTTTATGAGTATATTCCGCTGCGGTTAATTGAGGTTCAATTGTTTTCCCTAGACGTACTAAAAGATAATTCGGAACAAATTCACCTTCTACAGATACTTTTTGAAGAGGTTTCTGATGATATTCTTTCAAGAATATTTTAAGATGTTTATCATTGTTGAAAGGATTATCTGTAGTTTTATTTGATGGTTTTGATTTCTTATCTGTTTGTATCCAATTTATATGTTGAAGTCCTTTATAACCATTTGGAGGCTCAAGAACGTGAAAATGTTGTGATAAACAGGGACGGTGAGCTAGTGTTGTAATTGGCGTAGCAGATACATTATAAATAAAGGCTGCTTCTTTTGAAAATTTTTCAAATTCAACCACTGCTCCACTTTCGTTTCCGCTATCAAGAAAGTCAGCTTCGTCCAAGATAATAGCATATCGTTTAGAGGTAAATATGGTACCAATTAATTCATTAATCGCTCTTAATTCAGAAACGTTAAACAGTGAAATAAAAAAATGAGAACTCTTACCATACATAGCAGTCTTTATTACTTGTTGCGTCGCCTCTTTAGCACGCTCTGGTTCTAGAATCGTGACATTATTTTTCACCAAATTATTCCATTTACAAAGTGTATTACTCGTTCTGTTCCTGAGTTGTTCCAAATCAGCTCGTCTGTTTTGAACAAAAAGAAATGTAGGCATCTTAAGTTTGAGCACTATACACATCGCCATTTTAATCATAATTGGGGTCTTTTTCGACTGCATATCGCTGTAAACGACTCGATAAATATGTGATTGGTCATATTTAGGTATAAATAATTTATTTTTATGATCAATCTCCATTCCAAACATAATATCATCAAGAATCCGTTCAATCGCCACGCTTCTCTCTCCCATCTCTTTTCTTACAAAATCTCTAAAAATAAAGTCGTAAGAGAATGTATCATATATTTTGTTTTCATCTTGATTTGTTGACATATTTAAATATTTTAAAAGTAAAAGTTTATATTTTTTCATTTTGATGATAAATGGATTTCAGTCTTGTTAAAATTATAGATTCTCAGCTCTCTACGCCATCTAATACTTTCACAGGTACTTTAGAACAATGTAAGAACAAAATTATAGATAGCATCGAAGGCGAAGTTTATTATGGTTTCACTCGTAATAAACTTATCAGAGACAACGAAAGTGGTATTTGTTATTTAGATGATGGCAGAGGTGAAGACCCTTTACAAAAAGATAATAATTATAATTATTACACAGTCGCAAGTCCTGCCGTTGCAAACACTGATATTATAAAATATAAAAACACCATTATTAATTCATACGAGGATGGTAACTTTAAACCCGATACACAAACTTACTATCCAGATCTGATACTCGTTAATAAAATTAAAGGTAAACTTGGCAATACACTTAACCTAATACTCGCGACTAGCGAAATTGGAGTTTTTATACGTAAACAAAATACAGAAGAAGATGAAAATGGAATTACATATGTATACTACCCAGTTAGAAACCACGGTCTATTGAGGAGATTAGCCACTCCAGGATTTCAATTTCGAAATGTAAAAAGCAGAGGGCGTCATAATATGAATCCCGGAAATTTTAAACCAGATATTATGTTAAATTTTAAAGCAATGAATGGTTATGATACATATGTTGTTTATAACAATGCCATGGCAAATAAGAACTATGAAATTATTAAAACTATCGTCCCAGATACCACTCTAGTAGGTATACCTCTTTTTCAATTTGAATCAAGAGATGGAAATCCGGAACCAATTTTAGAAATGTTGAGTCGAATTAATTCTAATATATCTCGTTTAACATCTGAAAAGATAGCTGACAACATATATATTATAAAAGCATACGATGAAACTATCCAATCTACAGCTCCAAAAATCAATTCAACTCTTTTAACTATAACTAAAAAAGATCTGGATATACCTAGTAAAAATATTCGTAGAAGTGCTATTACAAATGATAGCATAAAACTTTCAGCTTTTACATTACCTAGATCTTACGGTATTGACGAAGCATATTCTGCTGCTCTTCCGGATTCTTCTGAGCCAGAATCACCTTCTGATAAAACTAAATGGGTCATAATTGGTATAATAATGTTTGTATTTCTCGTGATAGGTCTTGTTGTGATACACAAGAAATTCATTAACAAGTAAAGTCGTTATATATGATCACATTTTTCAACTCTATAGCCATTATCATCTCTGATGATTCTAAATGGTCCACCACAACCGTATATCTTTCCTTCGGCTTTTAACGAATCACACATTTCTTTAGAGGCGTGAGGGTTTAATTGAGATGTCAAGATTATATTACCATCATCTGTCTTTTGGAATAAATACGCATGTCGAAAGATACAACAATTGACTTCGTTCTCTTTAACTTCAATAAATAATTCACAATGAGGGCAGCTAAAAATATAAGAATGATTATCTATCGAGTTGGTTAATTGAACTGATTGCGGAATTACTATTTGTGAAGATGTGGGGGGTTGTACAGATGTATCTTGAGAAGGCATTTGAACTTGTCGTTTTTTGTGATTGTATTCAATAAACGGTTTCATTTTGATTTATGATTAAGAAATCAAAATTTTAAATGTTTGTTCAGTTGTATATAAATGTATAATAAATGAACAAGACTTTTATTTTATTTATTACACTATGTATATCTTTGTTAGTAATAACTATAGTTATATCTAAACATCACGAAAGATTATACAACCTAAGGCAAAAATATATTCTTCAGAATCCAACCAAGCCTCTAAAATATATACCAAAAAAAATCTTTCAAACTATCTCAGATAAGAGCAAAATTGCTCCTGTTTTTCAAAAAAATATAGACAAGTTAAAGAGTCAAAATCCAGACTGGGAATATAGTCTATTTGATGATAGTGATATTGAAAAGTATGTTAAGGATCATTACGGTGGTGAATATTTTGATTGTTATAATATGATTAATCCTAAATACGGAGCTGCTAGAGCTGATTTCTTTAGATATCTACTAATGTATAGGGAGGGAGGGGTATATTTAGATATAAAGAGTGGTGCCGAGTTTCCTTTAAAACATATTATTCAACCAGATGATGAATATATTTTATCTTATTGGACATTTCCAAATCAATTTCACATTCTTAATAATAATACAGGAGAATATCAACAATGGCATATTATATGTCGCCCAGGTCATCCATTCTTAAGTGCTGTAATTAAGTCAGTAATGGAGAACATAAAGACCTATAGAATATCAGATGGCGTAGGCAAACTTGGAGTATTAAAGGTGACAGGACCTATTGTCTATACAGAATCAATAATGCCTATTGTGGATAAATGTATTTATAGATTAATTGATGATAATATTGCTATAGGATTGGTTTATAATAATATTAACGCTAATCATAAAAATAAATATTCCAAACCATATTATGGCGAAATCGACGAGTCAATAATTTTGTCTTTAAATAAATGAGCGAAACTAAAAATGATACAATTAACATTCCTCCTGTGAAAAGAATTATAAGGGGGGTTCCTAATAAGGCAGTTATTGGTGGGATAATTATTATTATGTTAATTGGTTTATATATGTATATTCAGTTACGTAACGTACAATTTGAATTGGAGAGTTGTAGAAGCAGTTGTAGCGTTCGAGACTAACTTAATCTCTTTATACAATCTCTAAATTTATAAATGTAAATATAGGCTATTATGAATGCGATACAAGTTATTAAAAATAACTATAATTTATTATCTGTCGTTGATACTTTTTAGGGTCATCCTTGTAATAGCTATCTACTTTGTTATAAGGATTAAATCCTCTATCATATCCTTCAAATTTGTTAACGAATAGAGTTTTACCATTCTTGTCCCAAGTCCTTTCGCTATTCATCTGGAATAGTCTTATTCCGTTCGAATATTCACCAGGTTTAATTTCTTTAAATGTGTGATATTCATTCCAATTTAAATTCATCGCGTAACCTACAACTTGGTAACAAGACTCGAAAACATATCGTGACTTCTGGTGACGATATTGCTAAATGTAATTTCTAGAGCATATTTCATAATAGGATGTTTAGGTTCGCAAGCTATAAACGCTTGATATATAGAGCATTTAGGGCTAAATCGATTAGGCATATCAACAATACTTACAAATTTATCATCATCACGTAACATTTCTCTAAAAGGGACTTCTGGAATCATATCTATATCCATATATATCCCTCCATTTACATACAACACTGCGTATCTCCAAAAATCACATTTAAAAGCCCCTGGAATTAAAACGTCGAACGCGTTTGCATAAT